>SDBT01000876.1_pt1 | contig 50226 bp, 59 predicted proteins | sample 2277101 | NCBI WGS metagenome assembly SDBT01 (sample SAMN10404973, study PRJNA504765) | marine sediment metagenome | isolation source: marine sediment core GS10_PC15, 103 cmbsf | place: Arctic Ocean: Southern Knipovich Ridge | collected 2010
AAACGGCTGTTGCCGTAGAGCTTATTGATAATTTTATTGAAACAGGTATCGTAAATATAGAACGGAGGAGAAAATGGATTACAACAAACAACCGCAAGCAGAAACATTTGCCCGCATCAAGGTAGTCGGAGTCGGTGGTGGCGGCTGCAATGCCGTTAACCGCATGATCGCTGAGGGCATCCAGGGTATTGAGTTCATAGCTGTCAATACGGACAGCCAGGCGCTTACCCAATCCTTAGCACAGACCCGCGTCCGCATTGGTGATAAGACCACGCGTGGGCTAGGCGCAGGTGGTGACCCAGAGATAGGGAGAAAAGCCGCAGAGGAATCCGCGGACGACCTGTACAATATCCTCAAGGGCAGCGATATGGTTTTCATCACCGCGGGTATGGGCGGCGGCACTGGTACTGGCTCATCCCCGATCATCTCTCAGATCGCACGTGAGGTAAATGCCCTCACCATCGGTGTTGTTACACGCCCGTTTACATTTGAGGGATCGCACCGCATGCAGTCCGCGGAGATTGGCATCCAGAACTTGAAGAATCAGGCGGATACACTAATTGTTATCCCCAATGACCGCCTGCTCCAGATCGTCGATAAGCGCTCTTCGCTGCAGGACGCATTTAAGGTTGCTGATGATGTTCTCTTGCAGGGCATTCAGGGCATATCTGAGCTCATCACAGTGCCCGGGCTTATCAACCTTGACTTCGCGGATGTGCGAACAATAATGTCCGAAGGCGGCGCAGCTCTTATGGCTGTTGGACGCGCCTCTGGCGAAGAGCGCGCCCGTAAAGCCGCTGAAATGGCTATCTCCAGCGAATTGCTCGACATCACAATTGATGGAGCACGTGGAATCCTCTTTAATGTTTCCGGTGGCGACAACCTCACTCTCATGGAAGTAAATGATGCCGCAGCCATTATCAAGGAAACTGCTCACCCGGATGTCAACTTTATCTTCGGCGCGGTCATCAATCCAGAGCTCGGTGATGAAATCCGCCTGACAGTCATTGCGACCGGTTTTGATTCGACCAGCACGCGCACACGCATGCAACGCACTCGCTTTACCGAAACCATGGAAAAAGCTGCTGGTGCACCCAGTAAAAAAGAAAACAAGGAGAACCTCGTACAGCGCGATTTCGCGAAAATTAGCTCACAGCTCTATAATACTGATGAGGTCGAAATACCAGCGTATTTGCGTAATAGAATCCAATAATAGTCTGCGACCCTCCAGTTTTCTCCTTTAGTGCGGGGTATGGGTATCTCTGCCTGCCCATACCCCATCATGTCTTTCTTCATATATTAAAATTTCCCTTTCTTTAAGGATTCTCCCTTTAAATTACTTGTAGTGAAAATTCCACTATGCTATACTGACACATACATAAAGCTATCATCAGCTGTCGTCCCCCCATATCTGGGGGTTTTCATTCAAAATCCTGCGAAGCATAGCAGCCAGTATAGGGAAAGGGTTTTGATTACCAATTTGGAGGAAAAAATGCGCTGTCCGCTCTGTGAAAGTGAGAATACAAAGGTAATTGATACCACCCACGATTCTAAAGGAGGCATCCGCCGCAGGCGTGAATGCGAAGACTGCAATCAGCGCTTTTCCACCTATGAACGGGCGATCCTCTCTACACCCCTCATCATTAAAAAAGATAGTATGCGCGAGGAATTCGATCGAAATAAGTTGATAAGGGGAATCCGCATTGCCTGCGCCAAACGCCCGGTACCCGCTGCTGAAATTGAACGGTTAGCCGGGGAAGTGGAATCCAAATTACAGAAAATGACCAAACTTGAGATCCCTTCCCGCATCATTGGAGATCTTGTCATTAATGGCCTTCATGATTTGGATAAGATCGCGTACATCCGCTATGCAATCGTGTACCTGCCCTTGAACAATTTAAACGACATATTAGATGAGATTAACCGCCTGCTAATAGCTGAAGGATAATAACCATGGCTCACCCACAACCATCCTCCCGCAATAAATTCCTTTCCACACCGCCTATGCCTGAAGGACTTCCTCAGGTGGAGTTAAGCGAGAATTCTTACCAGGTACTCACCCGCCGTTACATCCGTAAAGGGGATAACGGTGAACTCATTGAAACCCCCGAAGAGATGTTCTGGCGCGTTGCATACCACGTTGCGAAGGTTGAAGAGATTTGGGGAGAGGATGTCGAAGAGATTGCCTCCGATTTCTACCGACTGTTTGTATCCAAACGGTTCTTCCCCAATTCTCCCACGTTCACCGGCGCTGGTACACCACTCGGGCAGTTAGCTGCATGTTTTGTCCTACCCATCTCAGATGATATGGGCCGCCGTTCGGATGGCATCTTCCAGACCCTGCGCGACGCGGCCCTCATCCAACAGACCGGTGGTGGAAACGGTTTTTCATTTTCCGCTTTACGCCCCAGCGGTTCAATCGTGAAAGCATCTTCCGGTAAGGCCACCGGCCCAATCGGGTTCCTGCGTGTGTATGATAACGCCTTCGGTGAGATCGCCCAGGGCGGTACGCGCCGCGGTGCGAATATGGCTGTTCTTCGTGTAGACCATCCAGATATCGAAGAATTTATCCAGTGTAAGACAAACGAGAACGCAATTACAAACTTCAACATTTCCATCGGCATCACCGATGCGTTCATGCGCGCCGTCGAGAACGATACACCCTGGGAACTACGCTTCCCTGATGTACATCATCCTTCCTACCGGGAATTTTTCGGTGCTCTTGAAGAAGCAGAAGCAGTCGGTATCCCTATCATTTCCCACCGTACGGTCAACGCTAGAGAGCTCTTCAACCTGATCGTTCACCAGGCACACCACAACGGCGAACCAGGGCTGTTATTCCTCGATGCGGCTAACCGCAGCAACCCGCTTCCCCACCTCTATCGCCTTCAATCCACCAATCCCTGCGGCGAACAGTGGCTTGGTCCCTATGAGAATTGCTGCCTTGGGTCAATCAATCTCTCCCAATACGGAGCGGAAGGTGGAAATATTAACTGGGAATCACTGGCGGATGATATCCATTTAGCAACCCGTTTCCTCGATGATGTCGTCGAAGCTAATGCTTATGTGCCCGCGGTACCGAAATTAAAAGAAAACGCTCTGCGTGCCCGCCGACTTGGCTTGGGCATCATGGGCTTAGCAGACCTCATGTTCCATGCGAGCATCCGCTATGGCTCCCCGGATGGGCAAGCATTTGCCGCTCAGATCATGGAATTTGTCCGTTTTCACGCCATGCAGGAAAGCATCGCACTCTCAAAAACGCGTGGGCCATTCCCCGCTATCGCTGGCAGTATTTACGGTCCAGAAGATCTGAAGTGGCAGCCCCCGCAGGCACTTAAAGCGCATGAGGTCGATTTTGGGCGTCCGACCCTGGATTGGAACACTATTATGGACGGCATCAGGCAGTTCGGTCTGCGCAACGCCGCCCAAACCACCATTGCGCCTACCGGCACAACTGGCACAGTCGCCGGTTGTGAAGGGTATGGCTGCGAACCCGTTTTCGCGCTGGCTTACACGCGCCATGTGAATGACAATGGACAAGACCTCGAACTGATCTATACCTCACCTCTCTTTGAAGAAGCGCTTATCAACGCTGATATCAGTGAAGCCCAGCGGCAGTCAATCGTTAAGCGCGTCATGCACGCTGGCTCCTGTCAGGGTATCTCCGACATTCCCGAAGAGATCCGTCAGGTTTTCGTCGTCTCATTGGACATCACTGCCGAAGAGCATGTCCATATGCAGGCTGCCATGCAGACTTTTGTGGACAATTCCATCTCTAAGACGATCAACTTTCCCCGCGACGCACGCGTGGAGGACATTGCCTCCGCTTACCTGCAGGCATGGAAGCAGGACTGCAAAGGTATCACTGTTTATGTTACTGGATCCCGCGAGCATGAAGTACTGCAAACGCACACGGAAACCGCAGAAGAAGTCCATGAAATGGTCACACCCTCCGTGCCGGAAACACGCATCCCCATCTGGATCAAGGAATCCGACGTACTGGAACCGATGTTCCTCAACCGCACCAAAAAACCTCGTCCGCGCTATCTGCCGGGATTTACCTTTGGTGTGGAGACACCAGTCGGAAAGACATTCGTCACAGTAAATGAGGACGGCTACTCACAACCATTCGAGGTCTTTATCAACACGGCGAAAGCCGGTTCTGATGTGGCTGCTGATGGCGAAGCCATCGGCCGCCTGATTTCTTACATCCTGCGCCTCTCCTCTCCCGTGAAACCCTCCGAGCGCCTTCAGGAAGTCTGGCGACAGATGTCCGGATTGGGCGGTGGGCGCCCGATGGGATTCGGTCCTAACCGTGTGCGCTCAATGCCTGATGGACTGGCCCAAGTGCTGGCTGAATATATCAAAAGCCGCGTCGAACGCCTTTCACAGAGTGGGCCACCTTCGGTGGACCAACTCATGGAAGGCGAAAAACCCATCCCGGCGGACCTCGGCGAACAGGTGGATTGGCTGAAAAAGCGCGAAATGTCCCCTATGCAGATCGGCGATCTGTGCCCCGAATGCGGCCAGGCCGCGCTGGTAAATGAGGAAGGCTGCCGTAAGTGTTATGCTTGTGGGTATAGTGAATGTTAAGTAAAGTGTTGAAAGTATCTCTTTTTAATATTTAGTCAGCAAAGTACCCAAACAGTCCCGTTGTGATTTCTACCGTAAGGCTAACATTTATCGGATAGTTCCTCATCGGTTCGGGTAAATATCAAATTCCTCAACCCCAACTGTCATATAATTCATTAATATCAATCTTGCGAGGGATTAATCATGCCTAAACATCTCATTTTAGTTGCCGGGAACATCGGTTCTGGAAAGACCTCTCTCACAGAACGCATTGGAGAACGGCTCGGGTGGCACACTGCCTTTGAGTCAGTTGCCGACAACCCCTACCTGCCTAATTTCTACAAGGACATGAAAACCTGGTCCTTCCACCTGCAGGTATTCTTTCTTGGCCACCGCGCCAAACAGCATCAGGAAATGGCTGTTGATCCACGGTCCGCGATCATTGACCGCAGCATCTATGAGGATGCCTATATCTTCTGCCGAGCGTTGAACCATTTGGGTAATCTGTCTGAATTGGATTATCGCACATATCAAAGTGTGTTCAATCTGCTTATCCCCACCCTGCCTAAACCTTCTATGCTCATCTACCTGCGCTGTCCCGTGAATGCACTCATGGCACGTATTCATAAGCGCGGTCGTGATATTGAATCCAGTATTACAGCTGATTATCTTTCCCTGCTCGAATCCTATTATGACGACTGGATGGAGTCTTTTGATATCTGCCCGGTGCTGACCATCCGCACAGATGATCTTGACTTCGTCCATAAGGCAAAACATCTGGACATTGTCATCCAGAGCATCAAAGATAAACTGTCTGGCAAAGAAGAAGTAATATTCGATTAATTTTATTAATATGGTAATCTCTGCCCCCTTTAGATGAGGAATGTTCAATATCCATCTTATTTTGCCCTGCTGACATCCGGTGAACTGGAAAAGCGTATTAAATCCGCGCATAGTTTGCTCTCTCACTGCACCCTATGCCCATGGGAATGCGGCGTAGATCGTGCGGGGGGTGAACTGGGCGAATGCCATACAGGTTCCACCGCACGCGTATATTCATATATGCCCCACCACGGCGAAGAACGTCCCCTGCGCGGTCGGAGTGGTTCCGGTACGATATTTTTCTCCGGCTGCAATATGCATTGCCAGTTCTGCCAGAACGCCGATATCAGTCAGGAAAATTACGGTATGCTTGTTAACGCGGAAAAGATCGCGGCTATGATGCTCGATCTACAGGCGCGCGGCTGCCACAATATCAACCTTGTCTCCCCCACCCACGTTATATCCCAGATCATGGATGCCCTGCTTATCGCGGCAAAAAAAGGGCTGCGCCTGCCGCTGGTGTACAACACCGGCGGTTACGATGCAATAAACACGTTAGAACTTCTTGATGGGATTATCGATATCTATATGCCCGACATGAAGTACACTGACGCGGAGATCGCTAAGAAATATTCACTTATTCCGGATTACCCCTATCACAACCAAAAAGCGATTAAAGAAATGCACCGACAAGTAGGTGATCTAGAATTAGACAATAACGATATTGCGATGCGGGGTCTGTTAGTGCGCCATTTGGTACTTCCTCATAATATTTCTGGCACAAAACAAGTGATGGCTTATCTTGTTAGAGACATCTCAACCAATACTTACGTCAACATCATGGACCAGTACTACCCAGAATATCATGCCCGACAATTCGCAGAATTATTCCGCCGTTTGACTGTGGATGAATTTCAAGCCGCAGTCAATATGGCGATTGACTGCGGCTTTGAACGTGTTGACCATTTGTATAATTTTTAATATTAGTTTTTACAAATATAAACATTCTTAATATTAAGGTTTGAAAAAAATGGTATACACAAAGAACTCAGAAAATACTTTAATGGATTCCCCGGCAGTTCGCCGTAGAATGATTCAGGTGCTGCTTACTTTTATCATTCAAGCCGCACTGCTCTTTATCGCGGCCGGCACATTAGTTTGGCCAATAGTCTGGGTGCTCCAGGCAGAATACATAGCTATTTACCTGCTCAATCGTTACTATTTTCTCCGGGATATACCAGATTTGATAGCTGAGCGGGGAAAACCAAAACAAGGGGTCAAGAAATGGGATAAGATCATCACGGCAATAATAATGCTTTTCGGTTTATCGATGCTGGTAATCATAGGGTTGGATAAGCGATTCATCTGGTCGCGTATTTTTCCCTTATCCCTACAAATCATCGGTTTATTTTTAATCGCGGACAGACAGCTTCTTTTCTCCTGGGCAATGGCATCCAATCCATTTTTCTCAACCTATGTTCGCATACAGGAAGATCGAGGTCATATCGTGGCACAGCAGGGTCCGTATTACTTTGTACGCCATCCAGGTTATGTCGGTTATATTGTATTTACGCTTGCCTCCCCACTGGCCTTATCATCTTTGTGGGGATTCATACCAGCGGGGATCGTATCTGCTTTGATGGTTGTGCGGACGCATTTTGAAGACACAACACTTCTGGTTGAATTAGTTGGTTACCAAGAATACGCCCAAGAGGTTAAATATCGATTGATACCAGGTATCTGGTAAATTTTTACTTGAATTTCGGTTTTTATTAATAAAAGAAAAATACTGAGAGATTCACCGTAAATTTCCTTGACTATCCTGACAGGAAAGAATAAGATACACAACTCTTACTCTCTCGCTCTTTTCTATAATTATTTCATTCGAAAATACCCAGTGATAGAATATCCTTATTGAAACCTTTTTTTTGGTTTTCCGTATATAAGCTTAGAAAACAATGACAGAGCAACTCGCGGGAATGGCTGAAGCCGAATGCATCAAGCTCGCCCGGAAAGGTGATCAGGACGCGTTTACACAGATCGTTGAGGCATACCAGAATCCAGTATACAACTTATGCTACCGGATGCTTGGCACACCGCAGGCAGCGGAAGATGCGGCGCAGGAATCATTCTGGCGCGCGTATAAGAACCTGCACCGCTACGATATAAAACGCCCCTTTGCCACCTGGCTGCTATCAATCGCAGCGCATTACTGCATTGATCAGCAGCGACGCAAACGGCTGCCAACTATGGATTTGAATGAGATTATCGAATTCGCTGCAGAAGACCCGGCTCCAAGCCCGGAATCTTTTACCATAAATATGGAATTCTCTGAAAAGGTTCAGAGTCAGTTGGCTCAGTTGAGTGAAAATGACCGGGCGGTATTGATCCTCCGCTATTGGCATGAGTACTCTGAAAATGAAATTTGCCAAGCGCTATCAATCTCAAAAAGCGCTGTAAAAAGTCGACTGCACCGGGCCAGGAAGCATATGGCAATGCAGTGGACAGAAACGCAAAGCAGTTTAACGATGGAAGGAAGGCACCATGAAGCACAAACAATATGAAAGTTGGGTCCTTGATGAAGCACCTATCACGACTACCCAGCAGCAGAAATTAGACGCGCATCTCGAAGTCTGTGAAAGCTGCCGCGTACTCCACAGAAGTTGGATTGCCAGCAAGCAATTAATTACGCAATCCATTATGCAAGTCCCCGCCCTGGGGTTCACGGACCGCTGGCAGACAACAGTCCTTAAGAAATACCAGATAGAAAAGGTGCGGCGCTATCGCTTAACCTTATTCGGGTTGTTATTGCTTACTTTCGCCAGTTCTGTCGCCTATTTACTTGTTAGCGGATCTTTTATTCAGATGTTAGCTAATGGATTTACGATGATTTCAGAAATGGTTATGGGGCTAACGAACGGTTTATCAACTATTGGTTATTGGCTCAGCCGCCTTCCAATTGCTGTGCCTATTACCGCCGGTTTCATCTTCTTTAGTTTGATCAACTCGTTCGTGATGGTGGGAATATTCTTCTTATGGAATCTGAAGCAAAGGAAACTACTGGCATATGAGATCTCCGTGGACTAAAATTATCCCCCTCTTACTCGCGATTCTTCTCCTGAGTGCATGCGCGGAGAGTAGATTCAAAGCGGCAGAAGAAGAAATATTTAGCGAAACTTACTCAAGCCAGTTCATGGTTGGCGATGTTTACGTGCTCAAAAAGCATGAACAAATCGATGGGAATTTAGTTGGTATAGGAACAACCCTGGTCATTGAAGACGGCGCAACCGTCATGGGCGATATCAGTCTCATCGGCAGCCAAATGGAAGTATTTGGACATGTTACCGGGGATATCAATGTGTTTGCAGGAACCACCTATGTTCACAAAACCGCGGTTATTACAGGCAGCATCAACCAGATCGCCCATCAAATTAATATTGAGCCGGGCGCGCAAATTTCCGGAGAGATCAACACCTTCGCTTTCCCCGCTCAGTCGAGTATTGGAGAAACTTGGAAATTAGAAAATGTATTAGGTTGGCTGCAACCCGCCGGTTGGATCGCTTTCCAATTGATCCGCAATTTATTTCTCGTTTTAATAACCGTTCTGATCATCTTCCTGTTCAAAATGCCGACCTTGCGTGTCGCCCGTTGTATCAAGAAACATATCGCCGTTTCATGGGGTGCTGGTTTACTTGTCATGGTTGCTGCTCCCATAGTTTCCCTTTTTCTAATAATCACTATATGCCTGAGCCCTATCGGCCTCATCCTCATTCTTGCTTTATTGATAACAGGTATCTGGGGTTGGGCAGGAATGAGTTTTGTCATTGGTGATAACTTGACCCATTGGTTAAGATTAGATTGGCCCGAGGAAGCCCAGGTCGCCGTAGGCGCTGTTATGCTTGGACTTGCATCCACCCTCCTGGCATTTCTTCCAGGCGTTGGCTTCATGGTCAGCGCAATAGTCTCCGCTTTTGGATTAGGCGGTGTTGTCCTAAGCAAATTTGGAACGATCGAGGAAAAGTAATTAATAGTAAGATGAAAAGTATGTAATCTTTTTACTCTTCACATCCTCTTTTCATTTAATTCCAGTAAAAAGTATAGGTATAATCCTAATAACTTATCCTATTACAGTCATGCATATGAGGTTTGGATGAAACAAATTGTTCAGAACATGAAAAGTGGCGAAACACAGATTGTAGAGGTACCTGTACCTATTATTCAGCCTGGTTTTCTCTTAATCCGTACAGCCGCATCGTTGGTATCCGCTGGAACTGAGCGAGCACTTGTTTCCTTTGCGGAAAAGAACCTTTTAGGTAAAGCTCAATCTCGACCAGATCTCATGAAACAGGTTTTGGAAAAAGCAAAACATGAAGGAATCCTGACCACATTAAATGCTGCGTTCAATCGTTTGGATCAACCCCTCACATTGGGTTATTCATCTGCAGGGACAATAATACAAATTGGAGAAGGTGTGAGTAGTTTCAAACCGGGAGATCGGGTTGTCTGCGCTGGCGGCGGATATGCTGTTCATGCAGAGTACGCATTGATCCCAAAGAACTTGGGAGCACACCTACCGAAAGAAGTGAAATTCGAAAACGGTGCTTTCGCTACAATAGGGGCAATAGCCCTTAATGGCATCAGACTTGCGAACCCGCAGGTTGGAGAAATATCTGCGGTTATTGGGATGGGGCTCCTGGGGTTGTTGGCTGCCCAGATACTTAAGGCTTCTGGCTGTGAGGTAGTCGGAATGGACATCAACTCTGATCGGTTGGCACTCGCTCAGAAAGTTGGCATTAGAGCCGAACTAAATAAAAATATCAGGAAAAAGTTTGTCCAAATAACCCATGGGCGCGGGTTTGACCATGTATTCATTTGTGCAGATACCACTTCCAATGAACCAGTCCTATTGGCTGGAGAAATCGCGCGCGACCGCGCACATGTTATTGCCATAGGTGCCGTTGGAATGGATATTCCCCGCAAACAATATTATGAGAAAGAATTAACTTTTAAAATTGCTCGTTCATATGGGCCGGGGCGGTATGATCAAGCTTATGAGGAATATGGGGGTGATTATCCAATCGGATATGTTCGTTGGACTGAAGGCCGGAATTTAGAAACGGTTGTTGACCTCATCAAACAAGGCGAATTGAATGTTGCATCTCTTATCACTCACCGCTTCCCGATCGATCATGCTGAAGAAGCGTATGCACTTATTACAAGCAAGAAAAATAAAAATTACCTCGGTGTCATCATCACATATCCAGAGGGAGAAAATCAGCTGGCTGAGGAGAAGATTATAACTTTTCCTTCCGCGCATACTGCTTCTGGGCACAAGAAATTGAATATAGGTGTCGTGGGTGCAGGAAATTATGCTAATGCGGTCTTCCTGCCAACCATAAAGAAAAACCCCCGTATTAATCTTCTTGGGATTGTTTCAGCAAAAGGTTTAAATGCTCAGCAAAGCGCCCGGAAGTTCGGGTTCACTTATGCTGGTTCTCACACAGACACTATCTTTAAAGATGAGCAAATAAATCTTGTAACCATCCTTACTCAGCACGCGAATCATGCCAATCTTGTTAAAAAAGGTCTTCAAGCAGGTAAACATGTTTATTGCGAAAAACCACTCGCAATAAACAAAAAACAATTGGAGGGTATTCTCCCAGAATTACAGAAAAAAAATCACCCATATCTTACTGTGGGATTTAACCGTCGCTTCGCTCCCTATTCCATACGATTAAAATCCTTTTTTACAGACCGCGTGGAACCGATCTACGCACACTACCGAGTGAATGCCGGCTTCATTCCATCTTCCCATTGGCTGCATGATCCATCCAAAGGCGGCGGGCGCCTCATTGGCGAAGGTTGCCACTTCATTGATTATCTGGTTTTCCTTGTCGGTCAAATTCCAGAAAGTGTTCATACTCAAGCCTTGCCGGATAATGGAAAATACACAAGCGATAATTTTGTGATCACAATGGCATTTTCAGATGGATCCATCGGTACAATATCCTATTTAGCTAACGGAAACAAGTTAGTGAGGAAAGAATACTTGGAGGTTTTTTGCGGAGGAAAAGTAGGCATCCTTAATGATTTCCGAAATTTACGGTTATTTGGTCGATCCGTTGAGAAGAAACGCGAGTATTTCAAGCAGGATAAAGGCCACGCATCTTCCTGGAATGGATTCGTGAACGCAGTAATTAATAACGGTGAGGCTCCTATTCCGTACGCGGAATTGATTGGCACCGCATATGTCATCCTTGCGTGTGATCAATCTATGCGAACCGGCCAACCAGTTAATATTAAGGATTTTATCCACGCAAAGTAATTCGCTGATGGCTTCCCGATTCATTAGAACGCTCAAAGCAGTTATCCAATTAGATCTATTTGAGAATCTATACTATTTACTATATCAGTGCTTATTGAGGGTTGGATTTTTTCGCTTATTCACACCTACTGTGAGCCAAAATAAATTTCTGAGCGAAACTTTTTTTAATCCCGCTCCACTTGATTTCTGGCCAACTAAAGAAATTATTTTTTCAGAAAGCAGTACAACCACAAAAACCATTAAACAGGCTGAAGAAATATTAGGTGGCAAATTTAGACGGTTCGGAATTGATGGTTCAGAAATCAATCTTTCTCCCAAAACCAAACTTCGCCATTGGAGCAAATCACTATCGCCGTTGGTGGGAGCTAAAAAGCAGGATATCAAATGCATCTGGGAACCAGCCCGTTTCTCATGGGCAATAACACTTGCCCAAGCATTTTATCTTACGAATGAAGAAAAGTATGCTCACTTTTTTTGGAAAAAATATGCGGAATTTATCAAATCCAATCCGCTTAACCAAGGAGCAAATTGGGAATCCGCGCAAGAAGTTGCTCTCAGATTGATTTCATTAATTATTTCAATCAATCTGATGAAAGACGCAAAATCTTCAACCGTTGAACGGAAAATGAATTTATATAAATCCATTGCTGACCATGCCGATCGTATCCCCACCACAATTTCTTATGCAAAAGCACAGAATAACAATCATTTGATTTCAGAAGCAGTAGGTTTATTTACTGCTGGGATTTTCTTGCCAGAGCATCTCCATGCTGATAAATGGAAGCGGCTCGGTTTGAAATGGTTTTATCACGCAGTGAACAACCAGATATCAGAAGATGGTGAATACATACAACATTCTAATAACTATCATCGGTTGATGCTCACGCTCGCAGTATGGATGAAAGTACTTCTTCAAAACAGCGGCAAGAAAATGGAAAGCCAAGCTCACGTGAAATTGTCTAATGCTTCAAACTGGCTCATGGGGCAATTCGATCTAATATCTGGCCAGGTGCCAAACCTTGGACACAATGATGGTTCCCTAATTCTTCCTTTTTGCCCAGCCCCTTACAACGATTACCGACCTATTCTTCAGGCAGCCAGCCATGTTTTTTTAGATGAACCCGCTCTCAATCCCGGACCATGGGATGGTTTGTGCATTTGGTTAGGGATACCTGTTCAAGATAAGTGCAAGAAAACCTCTTTCTTTCTGGTCAAACCCTCAACTTCTCGAATCGGGAATACCGATGCATGGGCTTCTCTGCGGGCAACCCGATTCACTTCCCGTCCAGCACACGCCGATCAACTTCATGTGGATCTTTGGTATCATGGGCATAATATCGCACTTGACGCGGGAACATTTCAGTATAATGCCCCGCCCCCCTGGGATAATGGGCTGGCACAAACAATGGTCCATAACACGCTTATGATCAATAAGAAAGATCAGATGTATCGTGCAGGGCGCTTCCTTTGGTTGGATTGGGCGCAATCGAAGATAGTCGACCATAGTGACAATATGATATGCGCAGAGCATTACGGATACCAAAAACTGCGTGCGGTACATAGGCGCACCTTGAAAAGAATTTCAACCCAGAAATGGGAAATTATTGATTTGGTGTTTTCACAGCACTCATCAAAAAATGAGTATAAAATTGACCTGCATTGGCTGCTTCCCAATTGGCCATTGCAACTTACAGGACACACATGTACACTTTCCGCCCCCTTCGGATCTGTAATGTTACACATATCTTCTGATAATAAAACCATCACCCCCAAATTCACATGCTTTATAAAGGGCCGGCCAATATCAGAAAATGCACAAGAAGAACCTCTGTTGGGCTGGTTTTCTCCTACATATGACAAAATAATTCCCGCGTTATCAATTCGTTATTCAGTTACCCATGCTTTACCTGTAACAATCACATCTCAATTCACTTTTTCACAAATCAATTAAAATTAACATATGCATATTCTTTTGATCCATCAAGCTTTTGCCAGGCTCAATGAACCTGGGGGCACTCGCCATCATGAATTCGCGAGGTTTCTAGCGAACCAAGGCCATCAAGTCAGCATCATCGCCAGCCCAGTCAGTTACATGACAGGTAAAGATACTCAAAGCCTGCAAGTTGAAGTAGAGATGGAAGGCAAGATATCTATTTATCGTGCCTATACATATCCCGCGCTGCATAAGAGTTTTATCCACCGGCTGTTTAGTTACTTTTCATTTATGATTTCTTCTTTCTTCATTTCAATGAAAATTATGAATGTGGATATCGTTTGGGGAACATCTCCTCCTATTTTTCAAAGTTTCACAGCTTGGCTTGTTTCAAGATTAAAACGAGTACCTTTTCTTTTGGAGATCAGAGACCTCTGGCCTGCATTTGCGATAGCCGTTGGTGTCTTGAAAAACAAAGTATTGATCAGCTTGTCATTATGGTTAGAAAGATTCCTTTACCACCATGCCAATAGGATCATCGTTAATTCTCCGGGTTTTATAAAACACGTCCAATTAAAGGGGGGGCAGAATATCATTTTGATTTCCAATGGATCCGACACAGCCGCTTTTACTCCCGCGAATACGATTCAAATTCGTAAAGAATTAGGTTGGACGGATAAATTTATCCTTCTTTATGCTGGTGCGCATGGGATGTCCAATGATCTCCCTGTTGTCATGCAGGCAGCCAAACTCATAGAAAAATATGCTGACATAAGAATTATTTTTATCGGTGATGGAAAGGAAAAGAACAATCTAATTGCCATGGCTGAATCTCTGAGATTATCAAACGTAGAATTTCTAAACCCGGTCCCCAAAAACAAAATCTCTGAATACTTGCAATCTTCGGATGTATGCATCGCCATCTTGAAACCAATCGAACTGTACAAAACCACTTACCCCAACAAGGTTTTTGATTATATGGCTGCAGGAAAACCAATCATCCTGGCAATCGATGGGGTCATACGAGAAGTGGTTGAATCCGCCAACTGCGGTATTTATTGTGAACCCGGCAACCCACACGCAATTGCACATGCCATTCTTGAAATGTACAGTAACCGTAAAAGGTTAGTAAAAATTGGGAAACGCGGAAAAGTATATTTAGAGCAGAATTTTGACCGGATGGTGATTGCGAAAGATTTTACTGATCTGATAGAAAAAATGGCGGGGGGATCAAGTAGCTGAAAATATATTAATAGTATAGGATAAATTCACCCTTGAAAAAACGCTTGCATATAACCTCAAGCATCAAGGTTACGAAGTGGAAACTGCCAACGATAGTCAAGCTACAATTATCATGCAACGTTATGCCATCTGGATACACTTTGGTAATACATATACATATATACTAGTAAGCAGGAGAAATACGCGTGTTTAATGATGTGCTATGTACTTTCACGATTCTCATAATCATCAATGCGTTCTTAAATTTTACGATTAAAACCAATTCTCGCAGCTCTCATGAGAATTCTCGGGTAAATAAAAAAAATGGATATCAACAATAACGGGAAAACAAAAATCAGCGTTGAAAATTACAACTTCTTCTATGGTAAATTTCAAGCTTTACGGGATATTACGATAAACCTTCCTGCCAATAAAGTCACTTCCATCATCGGGCCATCCGGCTGCGGAAAAAGTACATTCCTGCGTTCATTCAACCGGATGAATGACCTGATTCCATCGGTACATACAACCGGTAAAATTGAAATAGATAAAGAAAATATTTATGAAACCGATGTGGTTGAATTGCGGAAAAGGGTGGGCATGGTATTTCAGCGCCCGAATCCCTTCCCAAAATCTATATTCGAGAACATCGCCTTTGGTCCCCAAGTACATGGCATCCGCGATAAGCAAGCACTGAACAAAATCGTGGAAAAAAGCTTACGCCAGGCAGTTCTTTGGGATGAGGTAAAGGATCATATTAATAAATCAGGCCTTGCATTATCTGGCGGTCAGCAACAGCGGCTCTGTATCGCACGCGCGTTGGCTGTTGAACCTGAGGTGATCCTCATGGATGAACCGGCTTCCGCCCTTGATCCAATTGCTACCTTAAAGATAGAAGATCTTATCCAACAGTTGAAGGAGAAATATACTATAGTTATAGTAACGCACAATATGCAGCAGGCTGCTCGCGCATCCGACTTTACTTTATTCTTTAATATGGCTGAAGATCGGGCTGGATACTTAGTTGAATCGGGTGATACAGTTGATATATTCACCAATCCAAAAGAAGAACTCACTGAACAATATATTTCAGGCCGTTTCGGTTAGAAGAGGTGATACATGGCACGAGATATTTATAATAGAAAGATACAACAAATAAAGGACGAGATCCTATTACTAGGCAGCATGGTCGAGCAAGCCGCTCTCGATTCTGTTGCTGCTTTTAAGAAAAAAGACACGGAAGCCGCAAAAACGGTTGTTGATGAAGATCAAGCGATAAATGATAAACGTTTCGCTATCGAAAATGCAATCATGATTTTGTTCGCCACACAACAGCCCTTAGCGCATGACCTGCGTCTGCTGTCCGCTATGCTCATAGTATCTAACGAATTAGAACGAATGGGCGACTATGCAAAAGGGATAGCAAATAATACGATTCGTCTTGCAAAAGCTGATATTCCGATACCCATTCGCGATATTGAAAAAATGGCTGATCTGGGAGTGAGCATGCTTCACCGTTCTTTATTAGCATTCGTGGATGAAAACATGGAATTAGCGATCAAGATTCCCAAAGAAGATGTTTTTGTTGATGAATTATTCAATAAATCCTATCGAGCAATTGTCAATGCCATGATCACGAATCCAACAATTATTGATGATGCCAGTTTCCTGTTATGGGTTGTCCACAATCTGGAGCGTTTCGCTGACCGCACAGTGAATATTTGTGAACGAACAATATTCATCATATCAGGGGAATTATTAGAGATGGATATGACAGACGATGAACTACCTCACGAATTAGATTAATAGATAAGATATTCTGTTTTTATTTATTTGAAAAGTAAGGGATTGATATAATCAAAATAATTAAGTTCTTTTCTTATAAAGGAAAAACTATGCTAAAACCAAATATTTGTGCAGGCAAATTAATCGTTGTAGAAGGAATCGATGGGAGCGGAAAATCTACTCAAATTGACTTGATATACAAATGGCTCTCTGAAAAGGGGAGGTCTGTTTATTTCAGTGAATGGAATTCTTCTCCGCTTGTAAAAAGCACAACAAAGATGGGGAAAAAAGGAAAAGTGTTTACTCCCACAACTTTTAGCCTTATCCAGGCAGCCGATTTTACAGACCGCTGGGAGAATCAGTTCTTACCAATGCTCAAGGCAGGTGTGATCGTCCTTGCTGACCGGTACGCATTTACTGGGTTTGCCCGCGATGTTGTGCGCGGTGTAGACCGTAAATGGGTCCGCAATCTATATTCCTTCGCTTTTCAACCAGATCTGGTCCTTTATTTTAAGATCCCTTTGGATAATGCTGTTGAACGCATCACATCTGCGCGTTCCAAGCTTAAATATTACGAAGCAGGAATGGACCTGAATCTTTCTGATAAACGCATTACAAGCTTTCGTCTATTCCAGGGAAAAATATTGAAAGAATACGAAAAAATGATCGGTGAATACGGTTTTAAAGTATTGGATGCTACCCGCCCGGTGCACAAACAGCAAAAGGATGTAAGAAAATTAGTCAATCAAGTACTAAAGGGATGGCGGGGTTTGCCAAACCCAGTTATATCTGCACGAAATTATGCGCGGCGTCAGACGAATAAAAGCAGCACCTCACGAATGGAGGTGAAAAATGGCACCCACTAAATTTTATGGATCTGGTTTTCCTTACAAGAAAACTAAAAATCTGCCGGGCAAATTGATCGTTGTTGAGGGAACGGACGGAGTCGGTCGGTCCACGCAAGTTGATTTACTAAAGAAGTGGATGGAGAAAAGTGGGTATGCAGTCTCAGATACAGGTCTTCGCCGATCCCCCCTCACCCAGCCGGGCATTGAAGAAGCTAAAGGCAGTAATACACTTTCCCCACTTACAAACAGTCTCTTTTATGCAACAGATTTTGCCGACCGGCTTGAGAATCAGATCATTCCAGCATTAAAAGCTGGTTTTATTGTCCTTTCTGATCGCTATTTTTATTCGATTATTGCCCGCGATGTGTTGCGTGGAATTGATCCTTCTTGGTCAAGGAATATTTACGGTTTCGCCCTTGTGCCAGACATGATCTTATATCTGAAAGCGGATATTGACACGCTGGTCACTCGCATCGTACATGGGCGAGGTTTTAATTACTGGGAAGCAGGAATGGATATTCTCAAGCTGGATAATCTTTTTGACAGTTTCAGGGAATATCAAACCCGCATGATTGAGCAGTTTGCCATAATGACTAAAGAATTCAATTTCCATATCATCAACGCTAACTACTCAATTAAGACAACCAATGACGAGATCATGGCCCATATCCGACCGATTCTTGATGAATATGGAAAATAAATATTTACGCGGAGAAGGAGCAGGAAAGTATGCCTGACAAGAAAGAGGTCATTAGTATTTACTATTACTGCGCAAAATCACTGCTACCCAACATTCAAACTCTAAAAAAAACCGCAAAAAATACTCTAAAACGCAGTAACATTGAAGATATTCATGACTTGCGTGTTTCCTCACGGCGAATACGAACAGTGTTAGATGCATTCACAGAATATTTACCAAACAAGAAAATAAAATCCTGGGAAAAAGAAATTCGCACGATCACCAAATCCTTCGGCAGCGTTCGCGACCTGGATGTGCAAATTGATCTCATCAATGAGGTTTATGAATCCACCGAAGATAACAAGATCCGTTCTGGTCTCCGCCGCATCCGCCTGAGGTTGAAGCAAAAACGCCAGCAGAAGCAAGTAAATATAAAAAAGATAACCAGGATGATTCTCGATAGCACCTCTATTGTTGAAATGAACGCGTGGGCAGAAGCAGCGCTTGAAAACAACGGTGGTGAAATGTTTTTTTCCTCAGAGCTGTATCGATTGGGATACAGGCAAATACAGACCCGACTGGATGAGTTTCTCTTTTATGAGGTTTTTATATTCGATCCCAACCGAGTAGAAGAATTGCACCAGATGCGTATCAGTGCCAAACAGCTTCGCTACGCCTTAGAAGTGTTTTCCGATCTATACAAACAGGAAACGGATTTTACTCTAGACATTGCCCGCCAGGCGCAGGAATATTTGGGCAACATTCATGACAGTGACATGTGGATTGAATTTCTGCCCGAGTTCATGAATAAAGAAATGGAACGCATCAAGGATTTTTATGGGTATTCAGGCCCTTATAACCGCATCAAACCCGGAATTAAATATCTCATTAATAACCGTAAAAGAGAACGCAGTCGACAATATAAGGACTTTCTGAAAGATTGGAAAGACTGGAAATTTAAAGAAACCTGGCTTAACCTCCGTAAGGTCATTTTCTTAACCAGTCTCGAAACCCTCCACCAACCACCTGACGAAAAACCACCAGAGGTACTGAAAGAAATACCATCAGAACAACTTCCCGACCAACCTGCCCAGGAGCAAGACTGATTAATAACAAATTGCCGGAATAATAAAAAGCGGAAAACAAATTTCTCTGAGAATTAACTAGGTCGTGAAACTTCGAACCTTCGCCACCAAACACATCGTTGGACTTTTGCTCAATACCTACAATGTGTTGTCTGATGCGCATAAACTACTGATTACCAATATACATTTATACTTCAAGATCCAGATCGATGAAGCTATCACGGTTGAAGTTTAGATATAAGCCATATTCCGAATATTCCCATAATAGATAACGTTTTCTTGCGCAATTAAACTCCTGAAAAAAGGTCTTTTTCGATCTTCCCATCCTCCGTTTGCGGATACGCGCGCATGTATGTCTCCACTGGACTGAACAAACGTATGATCCAGGTTACGATATATCCACTCTGCTTATCGCCACCCTGGCTGGCATGGCAGGCGGATGCCTCATCGCGGACAACCGCATACCTACGGTAGTTGATCCTAGCATGCGTTGGGAAATCCTCCGCCAGAATCGCGGTCAGGTTAATATCTTTATTCTTTCCGAATTGGCTGGGATCTACACCAAACAGTGGCATCAAGTGCACAACCAATTTCAAGAACGCTCGCGGAATGATGTGAAAATACAGTTTCTTTGGTTTATACGGCTTCAATTGGTTTGTCATGAATGATTTATCACCTGCTAAGTCAAATGCAGCAACTGTTGCTTTGTGCGCAGCGATGTGATCTGGGTGCAAATACCCTCCGATAGGGTCAAAGGTTAGCACAACATCTGGTTTGATCTCACGCATTATCACCACGATTTTTTCTACGACATCATTGACAGGTGCATTGATGAATGCATTCGGATGTTTATTTTCATCACTTCCCGGCATGCCCGAATCACGATAGCCAAGGAAATGGACTTTCTGAAGCCCCAGCACTTTTGCCGCACAGCGGAGCTCATGTTCACGCAGTTCACCTATGGATGAAAATCCTTCCAATTTTTCCGCTTTCACCTCTCCCACCTCTCCCCGTGTCGTACAGATCAAATGAATTTCTACTCCTAAATGTGCATATAAAGCCAGCGTTCCACCCATCCCAAAGGTTTCGTCGTCTGGGTGTGCTACCACAACCAGCATTTTCTTTCCCTTGTACGATTTTAACTGCATTGATATTTCCTTATTGCGAACATATGAGACAAGTCTGGATTCTTTTTTGCTTTAAACTCTTTAATAGTCATCTTCAGCCCGTCCAGCAGAGCAACCAAGTACATTGCTGAGGAAGAACCCAATCCGCCGCATCCAATGATCAAAATGGAAGCACTTAATAAATTCAGCTGTCCAAATATACCATATGCATAAATGCCTAAAATAGCGAATTTTCATTTTCTAAAAGTATTCCTGCCATATGTTTTTACTATAATTATATCCAACCAATTAAAAATCAATCAACAAGCTAATTCAGGTAGAATAGTACTATGCAGGTTATATTAACTCATGAGCAGGCAGATTTTGATGCGATTGCGTCACAATTAGGCGCTTTCTTACTGCAAGATAGCGTTTTACCAATCCTGCCTAAAACCCTAAACCGTAATGTGCATGAATTTCTCCGCTTATATGCAGCAGATCTACCATTTATCCATGCAGAAAACCTACCTAAAGAATCCATCACTTCATTAACTTTGGTGGATACGCAGTCATTGATCACAATTAAAGGACTTAAGAAAAAAACACGAATCTTTGTGATCGACCACCATAAAAAGAAAAAATCTCTTCCATCTGATTGGGAATTCAATCAAGTCGAAAGCGGTGCTTGTACGACATTTTTTATTGAACAGCTTATTGAAAAGAACAATCACTCTCTTAGCATAATTGAAGCAACATTACTTTTGTTGGGTATTTATGAAGATACAGGGTCTCTTACCTATGCGAATACTGTCGCAAGAGACGCATCTGCTGTCGCATATTTGCTGTCTCACGGTGCTAGTCTGAAGATTGCTGCTGAATTCCTCAACCCCCCACTTACTCCTGAACAGCAGAGTTTATTTGAAGTTTTGATGGAAAATTCACAGACAATTACTATTGCACACCAAAATATTTTCGTTTCTTATGCTGATGCGCCCAATTTAGGTGATGAAGTATCCAGCATTGCACATAAGATATGTGACTTAATAGATCCGGACGCGCTTTTCATCTTCGTATCAATTAGCGAAGGAATCCGGTTGGTCGCGCGGTCTGTATCCGATCAGATTAATACATCTCAAATCGTAAAGGGTTTCAATGGCGGTGGCCATCAGCGCGCATCTGCAGCCTTAATCAAACATATTAAAAAGAATCCCTCACAACTTGAGGATTTAGTGCATGTGTTTTTGGATGAACTGCCCGGATATGTCCAACCAGCAATTACCGTTGAACAGATAATGTCAAAAAAACCGCTAACTATCAAACCAGAAACAACGGTCAATGAAGCCCTTACTCTCATGCAGCGTTTCGGATATGAGGGGTATCCTGTGATCCAGGGAAAAAAGATAATGGGGCTGCTCAACCGACGGGCAGTTGATAAAGCGCACGCCCATAATCTCAAGAAGACTGCCGCCAGCCTGATGGAAGCGGGAGATATTCATGTTTATCCCGGAGATTCACTGGATCATCTGCAGCAAATTATGGTAAGAACTGGGTGGGGGCAGATTCCAGTAGTTGATCCTAATTCGCAGGAAATTATTGGCATCGCAACTCGCACCGATCTGCTGAACACACTGGCAGGAAAACAGGCAAGCACAACCCGGAAGATAAATCTCTCACTAGAAATGGAAAAACAAATTCCACCTGGCCAATTCTCATTATTAAAGTTAATCAGCATTACTGCAAGTGACTTAAACACACCAATTTATCTTGTCGGCGGCTTTGTGCGTGATCTAATTCTAAACACCCCCTCTTCAGATTTGGATTTTGTAGTTGAGGGAGATGCCCTTCAATTTGCATCCGTATTGGCAAAAAGATATGGTGGAAAAGTAACTAGCCATAAGAAATTCGGTACTGCAAAATGGTGGCCATTAGATACGGAAAGCAAAACCACTTTAGTAAAGATTCCGCTTCCCACTAATCAGATTTCTGATCTACCAACCACGATCGACCTTATTAGTGCCAGAACAGAATTCTACGAAAAACCAACTGCGCTGCCTACTGTTAAAAAGGGAAGCATCAAGCTCGACCTTCACCGCCGAGATTTTACTATTAATACCATGGCAGTGCGATTAGATAACAGTCACTTTGGCGACGTCTATGATCATTGGGGCGGTATTAATGATCTAAAACAAAAAAAGGTCAGAGTCCTTCACTCACTGTCTTTTGTTGATGATCCAACGCGTATGCTTCGAGCGATACGTTTCGAGCAGCGCTTCGGATTTGATATTGAAAAACGCACCCTCGAATTATTACGAGAGGCAACCCCCCTCTTGGAAGAAGTATCTGGAGATCGCATTCGGCATGAATTAGATCAAATCCTGGTTGAGGATAAAGCAATTGCGATGCTGTCGAGAATCAGCAAACTTAGATTATTTAAACACATCCATCCATCCATTTTCTGGAATGAATTCACTCAAAAAGGATTAGAGAAATTATTTGAAGATCGTCCAGCTAAAGAGTGGATTGAATATCTCTGCCTAGATCCGCATAAGCGAATAATTCAAGGTGCATACACTATTTTATTGATGATGATACCGCCATCTGATATATGGAAAGTCATTAAACGATTACGATTTAAAAGTGGTCTTCAGAACAATCTGATCGCAGCAAACCAGATTTGGCACAACAAGCATTCACTCTCTTCCTTCACTGCGGGTGAATTTTGCCAAACGCTGGAAAAATATCCCCCATTAGCTGTTTACTCTAATTGGATAACAGAAGAAAGCAAAATTTTACGAGAAAAATTTGAAAGATTTATCTGTCATTGGCGTCTAATTTATCCTGAAACGACTGGTGACCATCTCAAGCAACACGGCATCCCTCCCGGACCGATCTATCGCAGTATCCTACAAAAATTGAGGATCGCATGGATCAACGAAGAAATTACTAGCAAAGAGCAAGAGAAACAGCTGTTAGAGAAAATTCTGTCCGAGATATCTTAACTTCATATATAATTAATACTCTTTTCGAAACTCAAGCCAGGTTGATAGCTGGCTTTCCTTGTCATTTCCGTCTCTACGTGACCGAAGAGTCAAGAACTCTTGATATTGGCTAATCTCATCTGCATCAATTCCTATTTCAAGATCAAGTTGCTTAAGAAATGAATACATTAATAAAGTTCCATCCATGTTCAACAGCCGCTCGATATTCCTTTGATAGAGTATTTTTTCGGCCGCCGATAAATTATGATAGCAGCCAATATCAAGGACAAGGTCATATTTCTTATGTAAACGATCTAAATGAACCACATTTCCCAGATATACTTGTTCTGAGTTGTGAAATCGACTGATCTTCTTCCGTGCTTTCATAACCGCGATCAAAGCGTATTCCACACCATCTGCTTGCCAGCCAGCATTCAAAAGTGTATGCAAATTAGTGCCCGTACCACAACCTAGATCAAGAGCATTTCAAGGCAGATGATGTTCAATAAAATGAATAAGTTCTGGAGGTGATACACCGGTTTCCCAGGGTAGATTACCTGATTACCTCACGTTAAAGAGTAAGAATTTTATGAATTTACACACCAGGTTTATTTTAGTTAAACTAATAAAATAATTCCCATATATTCTAAACAACAACATTTACTCTATGACAATATAGTAAAATTGGTGAGTTGAAAAAACATCCAAGGAAGGAATTATTTTAATGAAGGAATATAGTTCTAAAAACATCAGAAATGTAGCTTTAGTATCACATTCGAGCTCAGGAAAAACAATCCTGACCGAAGCTTTTCTTCACTTCTCTGGCGCGACAAGCCGCATGGGAAAGATTACGGATGGTAATACCGTAGCAGATTACGATGATGAAGAAATCCGCAGGGAAATTTCCTTATATACATCCATTGTTCCAGTTGAATATAAAGATGTGAAAATCAATTTCCTCGATACACCTGGATACACAGATTTTATTGGAGAATTAATCTCTGCTGTAGGAGTTGCTGATTCAGCGATTGTAGTAGTCGATGCAGTCTCTGGGTTTGAAGTTGGAACTGAGATCGCTTGGAATTATTGCGATAAATTTAACCTGCCAAGATTCCTTCTGATAAATAAGATGAATCGTGATAACGCGGATTATCAAAAAGCTCTCAGTTCCGTTCAAAATTTCTCAGAAACACGGTTCATTCCACTGCAGCTTCCCTGGGGAGAGAAAGCTAATTTTAAAGGGGTTATCGACTTGCTGACGATGAAGGCTTACGCTGGAGACGGCAAGAATGCGGAGGACATCCCGGCCGAATTGAAAGATGCAGCGGAAACAGCACGAACTGAACTAGTTGAAGCCGCTGCCGAGGGTGACGATGCATTATTAGAGAAATACCTTGAAGGTGGTGAATTATCAACCGAAGAGATCACTAATGGTCTTGCAAGTGTGATTCGTAATGGCACTTTTGTGCCTGTTCTTGTTGCTGCTGGTGGTGCTGAGATCGGGATAGCCCAATTACTGGATGCGGTAAAAAGTTTGCTCCCTTCCCCTGAAAATACCAAACCAGTTACAGCCCAAGGTAAATCTGGTGAAGAAATAATAAAGGCCGATGACAGTGGTCCCCTCGCGCTGTATGTATGGAAAACAACCGCAGATCCGTTCGTTGGAAAACAAACATATTTCAGAGTATTTTCCGGAGTACTAAACTCAGATATGCGCATTTGGAATCAATCCAAAGAGATCGAAGAGCGCCTAGGTGGATTGTTTGTGCCACGAGGAAAAGAAACTATGCCAATAAATATATTACACAGTGGTGATATTGGAGTTGTTCCAAAATTATCGGGAACAGCAACCGGTGACACTTTATGCGATAAAGCTCACCCTCTTGAGCTGCCGATCCCAGAATATCCAAATTCGCTGTATCAGGTTTCTATCAAACCTAAAACACAAGCGGATTCAACCAAGATCTCACCGACGCTATCCCGCTTAAGTGATGAGGATATGACTCTTTCCTGGCATCAGGAAATGTCCACCCGGCAAACCATTTTACAGGGTATGGGTGATCAGCATATTGCTGTCGCAATCCGCCGGGCAGAGAAAAAACTCTCAGTTGGATTAACCACCGCTCTCCCACGTGTTCCATATCGCGAGACTATCACAAAAAAAGCTGAAGCCATGCACCGTCACAAGAAACAGTCAGGCGGATCAGGTCAATTTGGCGAAGTATGGCTGCGGCTCGCCCCTCTGAAAGATGGTGATTTTAAATTTAAAAACGCGATTTTTGGTGGTGCGATATCATCCAGCTATATGCCCGCTATTGAAAAAGGCATTCGAAATGTGATGAAAGAAGGTGTCATCGCTGGTTATACAGTAACCGGTATTTCCGTGGAAATATTTGATGGAAAAGAACATCCAGTGGACTCAAAACCTATTGCATTTGAAATGGCTGGGCGAGAAGCGTTCAAGAAAGCCCTTAAAAATGCCTCACCCGTTCTTCTAGAACCGATCATGAAAGTAAAAGTAATCGTTCCAGAAGAAAACATGGGAGATATCTTAGGCGATATGAATACACGCCGTGCGCGCGTGCAGGGTATGGATAATGAAAAAGGGCATTCCACAGTAACAGCAAATGTACCCCTGGCGGAGATGCAGCGTTATACAACTGACCTGCGGTCTATAACTGGCGGTCGCGGTGTATTTGAAATGGAAAATTCGCACTATGAGGTCGTCCCCACTCATGTTGCCCAGGGAATCATTGATGCTAAAGAAAAAGAACTAGCTAGTAAAAAAGATGACTGAATGTTTCAAAGAGCTGGCGATTTATGCCAGCTCTTTCCATTTTCCCCATTCAAACATTGAAGCGAAGTCCATTGATTTCTTCTTCCTATGAAGATCTTTGGAGTGCCATTCTTTCTCAGGATGAAGAAAAGATCAAAGGTGATATGAAGATCCTCGACCAACAAGCAAATAAATACGTTAATAACCACTTGAAAAAGATGTTAATTGAAGAAAATTGGCATCCTGCCCAATAGGCATCAGCTGCCTCTGCGCTGCAGGTAATAAAAATCCAATTCCAAGATTAGGAATGAGTAATTTTCAACCAATAAGATTTACTATAATTAGTAAAATTCAAATCAACCAAAGGTATTATGAATAAGAATAAACTGCCAAAACAAGAGGAAAATTTTTCAGATTGGTACAATCAGGTCATTCAGCGCGCTGAACTTGCTGATTATGCGCCTGTGCGTGGGTGTATGGTTATCCGGCCATATGGATGGGCGATCTGGGAAAACATCCGATCTGCGCTCGATAAACGTTTCAAGGATACCGGTCACGTAAATGCCTCGTTTCCCTTGTTGATCCCAATGTCCTTTTTTGAAAAGGAAAAAGAACATGTGGAGGGTTTTTCACCTGAACTCGCAATTGTAACGATTGGTGGTGGTGAAAAGCTAGAAGAACCTTTGGTTATCCGGCCAACATCAGAAACTATCATTGGGCATATGTACGCAAAATGGATCAAATCTTACCGAGATCTTCCGGTTCTGATCAATCAATGGGCAAACGTTGTTAGGTGGGAAATGCGCACACGCTTATTCCTCCGCACACTTGAATTTCATTGGCAGGAAGGGCACACTGCCCACGCAACCGCAGAAGAAGCCGAATTCGAAACTCGCCAGATGCTGGATGTTTACGCAGATTTTGCGATTAATGTTGCCGCGGTACCAGTTATTCCAGGAATGAAAAGCGATAATGAAAAATTCGCCGGAGCCGTTCGATCGTACACAATCGAAGCCATGATGAGGGATACCAAAGCATTGCAGTCCGGCACATCCCATAATCTTGGTCAGAATTTTGCCAAAGCATTTGATATTCAATATCTCGATCCGAATAATCAGCTGCAGTACTGCTGGACAACTTCATGGGGTTTATCAACCCGTTTTATTGGTGCGGTCATCATGACGCACGGCGATGACCAGGGGCTTGTTCTTCCTCCTAGGTTAGCACCCATTCAAGTGGTCATCATACCTATTTTCCGATCCAAGGAAGAAAAAAAGGTTGTTATGAATGCAACCAATAAGGTGGAAAAAATACTATCTGGTTTCAGGATAAAAGTAGACGACCGCACTGAAATGACGCCCGGCTTCAAATTCAATGATTGGGAGCTGCGCGGAGTGCCTCTAAGAATTGAAATTGGGCCAAAAGATGTGGAAAATAATGCGATCATGATCGCTCGTCGGGATATTCCCGGACGTGAAGGAAAATCCTCTCTCCCTATTGACGATTTGAATCATCAAATATCTGCCATTTTAGATAAAATCCACGATAATTTATTAGCAAAGGCAACCAAATTCCGCGATGATCATATCTACGATCCCAAAGATTATGAAGAATTCCTCTCGTTAGTCAAATCTGGCTGGGCATATAGTTATTGGTGTGGAGATAAAGCATGTGAAGCAAAGATTAAAGAAGATACCAAGGCCACTCTTCGATGCATTCCCTTGGACCAGAATCATTCTAATGGGAAGTGCATCTATTGCGGTAAAGATACAAAGCAAAAAGTTTATTTTTCAAGAGCGTACTGACAACAGAAAATAATAATATGCCTTCTGTGCAACTTGAAAGGCTTAGGCCGCAGATTAACGCTATTGTCACACAATATGAAAATAGCGAAATGTTCACAAGGTCGCTCATTTCTTTGTTGAAATCATACAGCAGTGAAATTGATCGCTCACCTTCTCAAATTACCGCATATTCACTCATCCCCAGGTTGAATGTTCCTCAAGTTGTGTTGAATCAATTAGAAATCTCTCTAAAACATCTTGCCCACACATATTCATCTCAAACCAAAATAATTATAGAAAAACTCTGGGAACAAGAATATTATGAGATAAAAAAGATTGCCCTGATTCTATTGTCCAACCTTCATTCTCAAGAAGAATTTTTTTACTTTGAGAAAATAAATAAATGGGTTCATGCAGATACTGAAGAACCAATCATCGATGTGATTCTTGAAAACGCAATTAAGAACAAGGATATTTTTACAAACAAACAATGGCTCGCCTTAGTTGAAGAATGGCTGTATTCAAAAACAATCCGCCTTCAAAAAATCGGACTTAAAGCAGTCGCAGGCCTCATTGGTGTGGATACACACCATAACCTGCCTGCTATTTTTCACCTCGTAGAACCCATATTAAGCAAGCCCCATGTATCAATAAATAAAGATTTGATCACATTAATCCATTTACTAATCAAAACATCTCAACCAGAAACTGCTGCTTTCTTGGTCCATCTTTCAATTATGTACCCTAAGCCTGAGATTTTTGCCCTTATTCGCAAATGCATACCCTTTTTTGATCCATATTATTCTTCTGAGGTAAGCAAAAAGTTGGCAATTCAGTAAAGTGTTCTATTCTGGTATAATTTCTATTCTGACTAGTCCCTCCTAAGGCGAAAGCTCTGGGTGAGGAGACTTGCTAAATATTTTTAAAGGAGAAAGCAGCGTCATGTCTTTAACAAAAGAAGAGAAAGAGAAGATTTTCGGTGTGTATGGTATGCATGCGACTGATACTGGCTCGACAGGAGTACAGATCGCAATGTTGACTACCAGGATCTTGCAGCTTACTGAGCATCTAAAGATCCACAAGCACGACGAATCTTCACGGCATGGATTACTCAAATTAGTTGGGCAACGAAGGCGGTTCTTGGCCTATCTACGAAAGAATAACTTCGCCAGTTACAAGGCAATTACCAAAAAGCTAAGTCTGCGAAGTAAATAGATGGATCATGAACAAGCCGATGGATTACGAAAATCCATCGGCTTGTTTAAGAGGAAAAACAACATTTATAATCTCCCAAGTTGGGAATTGAGAATATTTTAGGAAATTTTCCTTAATTATTCTCAGTCCCTAACTATGAGGGGAAGAAAAGAGAAATAATGCAACTACAAGGAAAACAATTTACGACTCGTGTGGGCAACCATGAAATAACCTTTGAAACAGGAAAACTGGCTGGTCAAGCTGGTGGCGCGGTAACGGCTCGCATTGGCGATGCAGTTATTTTTGCTGCCGCAACTATGTCGACCAATATCAGGGAAGGAATTGATTTTCTCCCCTTGAGTGTTGAATACGAAGAGAAGATGTATGCCGGTGGGCGGATACCCGGTGGTTTCTTCCGAAGGGAAGGTCGCCCTGGGGATGATGCTGTCTTAGTGGCTCGACTAACAGACCGCCCACTCCGTCCTCTTTTCCATAAAGATATGAGAAACGATATACAGGTAATCCTTTATACTTTGTCTGCTGATTTTGTACATCCCCTTGATATCATCGCAATTAATGCCGCTTCCGCAGCGATGCTCATCTCTGATATCCCCTGGGATGGTCCGATCGGCGCTGTTCGTATTGGCCGGATAGATGGAGAGTTTATCATCAATCCTACTTTTGAGGAAATGGAGGATTCACATTTAGACTTGCGCGTTGCCGCAACACGTGATGCGATTCTCATGGTTGAGTCTGGATCCGATGAAATAACAGAAGATGTAATTGCAGAAGCTATTTCTTACGCCCATGAAGCCATCCAACCGTTAATCGATGTGCAGGAAAAAATGGCTGCCGAAATTGGTAAGAAAAAACGCGATATTAATTTTGAATCTATCGATCAGGAACTTGTTGAAAAGATATTCGAAAAAACCAACAAGAAAATCATCTCACTTCTTGAATCACCCCACACAAAAGCCGAACTCGATGAAGGAATTCATGAATTGAAAGCACAGATCATCGCTGAGGCTGAGGTAGAAGACGAGGAATTAATTATTCCCACTGGAAAGGCTTTTAAAATAGCTTATAAGCGTGTAGTCCGTAAGCGTATCTTAGATGAAGGAAAACGCCCGGATGGTCGTGGAACAACTGATGTACGTGATATTTGGTGTGAGATAGGTACAAGCCCCCGTGCACATGGCGCTGGATTGTTTACCAGAGGTGAAACGCAGGTTCTCACATTGGCAACATTGGGAACACCTAAAGAAGCCCAGAGATTAGATAATCTGTCTCCAATAACATCCAAGCGATATATGCATCATTATGTCTTTCCAGACTTTTCTGTTGGAGAAACCGGCCGGCCGCGGCGGTCACGGCGAGAGATTGGTCACGGTGCATTAGCTGAGCGTGCATTGGTTCCTGTTCTACCGAACGAAGAAGAATTCCCTTATACAATACGCCTTGTATCTGAAGTACTTTCATCCAACGGATCAACCTCAATGGCTTCCGTATGTGGTTCGTCCCTTGCCTTGATGGATACTGGAGTACCGATAAAAGCACCAGTGGCCGGAATTGCTATGGGATTGATTATCGAAGATGAAAAATATGCGGTGTTGACAGACATTCAAGGGCTTGAAGATCATCTCGGTGATATGGATTTCAAAGTGGCTGGTACCGCAAATGGGATCACAGCCCTGCAAATGGATATCAAAACCAAAGGTATCACTCCACAAATAATGTCCGAAGCGCTTACCCAAGCAAAGGAAGCTCGGCTATTCATTTTAAGCAAGATGGCAGAGGTTATCGAAGAACCGCGGACTGAACTCAAAGAATTTGTTCCTCGAATTACAACGATTAAAATCCCTGTAGATAAGATTGGTGCTATCATCGGCCCAGGTGGTAAGACTATCCGTAGCATTCAGGAAGAAACAAACACGCAGTTGGATGTGGCTGAAGATGGCACGATTTATATCGCTGCCGCGGTCAAAGAGGATGAAGAAAAGGCCCGTGAACGTATCGAACAACTTATAGAAAGTGCTGTCGTCGGTCGAATATATACCGGTAAAGTTGTTAGAACAACTAATTTTGGGGCTTTCGTTGAAATAATACCCGGCACGGATGGAATGGTTCATATTTCTCAATTGGACAGTGAAAGAGTGGGGAAAGTTGAGGACATAGCCAGAGTTGGTGATGACCTAACAGTTATGGTAACTGCTATTGACCCGGCCGGAAAAATCCGATTATCGCGGCAGGCAGTACTGGAAGGCTGGACAGCAGAAGAAGCGCGCGAAAAAGATTCCGCTAACCGAAAGCGGTCTAGGGGTAATAGGAATAGCAGCAGAGGAAGAGGAAATAGCAGATATACAAAGAAATAAAACGCAGATTCCAGTAACAAACTCTACGATAAAATGCCCGATCAGTCTATGACCGGGTATTTCTTATTTATCTTGAGTGGGTAAATATGGCATTTCGGGACCTTCGATATTAAGTAGTGAAGAGAGTGCAGATCTAAGAGCGGTCCGATCATCCCACAAGAATTCAATCTCACCAAAACACATAGATTGTTCGTGACCTTTCCCACAGATAATTACTAAATCATCCTCATCGGCCATCTCAACCGCTTTTCTAATTGCTTCACCGCGATCAGGAATACGATAGAACGTCTCGTTTTCAATTCCGCCCTGTTTTTGTGCTTCGTCTGCCATTTCCGATAAGATGTCATTCAAGCTTTCCGTACGAGGGTCTTCTGCAGTCAGGATAGAAATATCCGCAAAAGCGATTGAAGTGGCAGCCATTATGCGTCTTTTTTGTCGGTCCCGTAGACCAGCGGATCCAAAAACCACAATAACTCGTTTGTCTGTTCTGTTTCTGCATGTTTCAAGTGCAACTTTTAATGCGTTTGGAGTATGCGCAAAATCTACAATTGCTGAAAATTTTTGCCCTAAGCTAATGCGTTCCATCCGTCCTGAAACCCCGGAAAGTGATGCGACGCCTTCTATTACGCATTGGATATCCAACCCCAATCCTATTGCAGTAGCAGATACAGCTGCAAGAATATTATGCGCGTTATACTCACCTATTAGTGAGGTTCGAATTTCATGCTGTGAATTCCCCCATTTAAGATCAAATCTTAAACCATTATCGGTGTTTTCAATATTCTGCGCCTGTATATCAGATTGTTCATCCAAACCATATTCAATAATTTTTATCTTCTGATATCTTTCATCAACCAATATCCTTTTTAAATGTTCATAGGATTGGTCATCTCGGTTAATGATTGCCATGCGATAATTCCCCGCTTTTTTATCCTTGGTATCAACTAACCCAGTCAACAACATTGCCTTCGCATTTAAATAATTGTTGAAATCTCCATGATAATCGAGGTGTTCATGCGTAATATTGGTCACAACACCCAAATCAAAATCGCAAGCGGAAACGCGGTGCTGTTCTAATCCATGGGAGGTAGCTTCAATCACGACATGAGTTAATCCTTGATCAACTACCTTCCTCAATAATTGTTGTATATTCGGTGCTTCAGGAGTGGTAACATGAAATCCGGTATCTATTTTCTCATCCCCAATTACAACATTAACAGTGGAAATCAATCCGGCCTTAATACCGCAGGTTCCAAGAATACTATAGATTAGATTAACAGTAGTTGTTTTTCCATCAGTTCCCGTTACGCCAATGACGGTGAGCTGCTTACTCGGGAACCCATAATAGGATGCAGCAAGATGGGCAAGTGCTAATCTTGTATTCCCTGTTTGGAAATAAGGAACTTCACTATTTGGAACTCGGCCTTCTCCAATAACCGCGACAGCTCCTTTATTAATTGCATCCTGGATAAATGCATGACCATCAAAGCTTCTTCCTGATAAGGCGACAAACAAATTACCGCGTACCACCTCACGAGAATCATGAGTTACTCCGCTTATCTCTATATGTGGTAAATTGTGTAATATTTTTTGGGGAAATTGCCCAGAATTATATAGTAAATCTGATAGAAGTATATTCATTATAATTTTTAATTGGAGTCATAATAAATACAACTCACAGCCGTGGCTTCTCTATTGCTTTTTTAATGATTCTAATATTTATTAACAGGATTAAAGGTAATGATATTACCGTTAGTACAAAAGTGAAAATAGGATATCTGCCGCTTATATGATCAAACCATAATCCAGTAAATATAAATATTGATCCGAAAACAAACGTGATTGCACCTATTTTTAAATAAGCCGTTCCCAATTTCTTGGGAATAAATTCTTTTAACACTTTGGTGTTTTCTTCCTTTGCAGAACTCATAAAGTCAGATTATATCATTCTCACCTATTAGTCTTAAGGAGCAAATAGATTCCAGAAATAATTAATCCCAAGGCAAATAATATGATCCGCACCATATGTGGGGGAATATCCATCAACGAAATAGATCTGATTTCTAAAGGTAAAGAAAATATAGGGTATCGAGAATATTGGCCTCCATTTTCATCCACTAATATATAAATCCAAATTGTGCCGCTCACCTCATCATTCACTGCTTCTACACCCCATTCAAATCTCAGGGGTGCTCCAAGATGATATGGCTCTATCATTCTTGATCCGGGAATAGTAATAATACCGGATACATCAAGAAGTACTTCTATAGCAATATCACATTCAGATTCTCCCGAAATGATAGATGAACTCGTTAAAGAAGAATCCGATAGAACCACTGAAATTGTCTTAGTTCCGAATTTAGAAATTGAATATGGGTATCTGATCTCCCATTGCCTGTTAAGCAACAAATCTACTGTTCGGCAATTGATTGATTGTATTTGATTGGTTTGATTTTTATTAAAGCCCAAATGAATAATCTCAATGCGGCCAGGCCAATTCTCCCACAACAATAAACCAATCAGAAATATTGCTAAGATAATCAGGATAAAAATACTTTTCTTATTCAACTTTGAGGTAGATAATTATATTTAATTAGACTAATGATAAACTATAAACAGATACCATCCACAGGATAAAAAAGAATGCCTATTCACCCCGCTGAACCATTTCGTATAAAGATGGTGGAATCCATCCAATTAAAGAATAAAAAAGCACGGGAAAAATCAATGGCCAAAGCCGGCTACAATCTTTTTACAGTCCCTGCTGAAGATGTCTATATTGATCTGCTCACAGATTCAGGTACCGGTGCGATGAGTCAAAATCAATGGGCTTCTATCATGCTTGGTGACGAATCCTATGCTGGCGCCACCTCTTATTATCATCTAAAAGAAGTGATCCAAAAGATTTTCGGGTTTAATTTTTTCGTGCCCACTCATCAAGGGCGCGCAGCTGAAAATATTCTTTCATCGATTCTGGTCAAACCAGGTTCCTACGTTCCATCCAATATGCATTTTGACACAACTGACGCGAACATTAGGGCGCAGGGAGGGTGTCCGGAAAATTTTGTGATTGATGATGCATTCAACATTGACAAGATTTTACCTTTTAAAGGCAATATGGACATTGCGAAATTGGAACACTTCATCAATGAAAGAGGGCCAGAAAACATCCCATTCGGTTGTATCACAATCACCAATAATGCGGGAGGTGGTCAGCCGATCTCATTAGAAAATATCAAGGCTGTATCAAAAATTTATCGAAAATATAATATTCCATTTTTTATTGATGCCTGTCGCTTCGCGGAGAACAGCTATTTCATCAAGGTGCGCGAAAAGGGATATGCATCTCATTCTCCATTAGAAATCGCCCAGGAGATCTTTTCTCTTGCTGATGGGGCTTTTATGAGCGCAAAAAAAGACGCAATAGTGAATATTGGCGGATTCTTAACTATGAACGATGAGAAGTTATTTCAAGATACCTGCAACGCGCTTATCCTTCGGGAAGGTTTTCCGACTTATGGCGGTTTAGCCGGACGAGATCTGGAAGCTCTTTCGACAGGTCTGCTGGAAGGATTACAGGAGGATTATCTGGCTTATCGCATACAACAGACCGCTTACCTTGCGGAAAAGATAAGGGAAATCGGAATTCCCATCATTGAACCTCCCGGAGGGCATGCTGTTTATCTTGACGCGGGAACATTCCTTCCTCATATTCCTCAATCCGAATTTCCAGGTCAGGCTTTAACAGTAGCTTTGTATCTTGAAGGTGGAATCCGTGGTGTTGAAATTGGATCAGTAATGTTTGCACGTCCTGATCCAGAGAGTGGTAAGATGATTTACCCAAAATTAGAGCTTGTTCGGCTGGCAATTCCTCGCAGGGTATATACCCAAAGTCACCTAGATTATGTTGTCAGTATCCTTATCAAGATAGCTAGCCGACGTGAATCATATCACGGTTACAGACTGACCTACTCCCCTGAGTTGCTGCGGCATTTTACTGCCCGTTTTGAACCTCTGTAGGGTATTCATTTTGCTTGGCTTGTTCCCAAAGGATGTCCATCTCAGACAGAGTGATATCGCTTAGCGATTTTCCTCTCGCCAAGATGGTTTTTTCAATATATTCAAATCTGCTGCGGAATTTAGCATTAGCCGACCGGAGTGCACTTTCCGCATCAAATCCATTCCAGCGAACCAAATTCACCACTGCAAATAGCAAATCACCAAGTTCTTCTTCTAATCCTTGTTTTGTTTTCGCACTTTTCACTTCGGCAAGCTCTTCTTCCACTTTCCTTATTACTGGAGATATCTTCTTCCAATCAAATCCGACTCTTGCAGCACGCTCTTGATATTTTTGCGCAATTGATAGAGATGGCAGTTGTTTTGGGATTGAATATAGGATACTAATAAAATTCTTGATTCCCTTATTATTCCTTTCTTCATCTTTTAACTTTTCCCAATTTCTCATCACTCCTTGAATATTATCTACTTCAATCTCTCCAAACACGTGTGGATGACGGCTGGTTATTTTTTTATGGATATCAAAAATGACTTCCGATAAGGAAAACTCACCATTTTCTGAAGCAATCTGTGAATGCAGTACAATCTGCAACAGCAAATCACCTAATTCTTCGCGAAGGTGTTTACTATCATTTTGGTCAATTGCATCGAGTACTTCATAAGTCTCTTCTATTAAATTAGTTCGCAGTGTCCGATGAGTTTGCTTCATATCCCATGGACATCCACCAGGTGCCCTCAAGCGAGTAATTAACTCTTGGAATTCCAGCAATGATAATTTACCTTCTTGGGGATGGAATAATAGATAGACTCTTTGTTTATCAATCAGAAATTCTTTTAATTTATCTATTTTAACAATTTCTGTTTTCCATGACGAGTCTATAAGGAAATAACAATGTACTTTAATTTTTTCAGAATATGTATTATTAATCAGTTCAACAAGCTTATTAATGCGATCTTTCACGATATCAATCGCGTATAGAGAATATGAATCTAGATTATGCATGAGGGTATGGCGCTCATACAATTGATTGCCATCAATAACATGGATTTCCTTTACTTTTTTAATATCCAGTATTTCAAGCACTGTTTTTATTTCATTTAGATTCATATATCCATCCATCTTGGGAAAGCCGTAAAAATTATACTACCCACTTTTATAAAAAGTGGGTAGTTGATAAATCTCAATTTCCAAATTTCAGGAAAGCTGATTTCTTAGCGCTTTGTGTAAGTTGGTGCTTTACGGGCTCGCTTCAAACCTGGTTTCTTGCGTTCTTTAACTCTTGGATCACGTGTTAGCAAGCCATCCTTTCGAAGCGCAGATGTATAATCCGGATTTATTTTAACAAACGCACGGGCCAAACCAAGCTGCACAGCATCTGTTTGTCCAGTTACCCCACCGCCCTTAACTCTAACACTTACATCATAATGTACCTGGTTTTCGTCAACGCTTTCAAAAGGTTCTAAAATTGATTCAGCATCGCCCAGACGAGTGAAATAATCCTTTAACGTTTTTTTATTTACAGTAAATTCGCCTGTACCTTTTGAGATTCTAACTCGGGCTGTACTTTCTTTCCGGCGCCCAATGCCTTCGTAATACTGTTCCGCCATCTATCTACTCCTCATTCTACTTTATTACTACAACCTCAGGTTTTTGTCCGGCATGCGGATGCTCCTGACCACTATAAATCTTTAAGCGTTTTAGCATATGCCGTCCATGTTTATTATGAGGAAGCATACCCCAAACAGCAGATTTAATCACGCGGTCAGGGTGATTTTCTAATTGATCCGGGAAAGATACTGCTTTCAATCCACCTGGATAACCCGAATGGCGATAATAAATTTTTTCCTTTTCTCGTGTCGGATTTACCTTAATATCCTTAGCATTGATTACAATAACAGAGTCTCCCATAAGAACACCAGGTGTATACTCTGGTTTATGTTTTCCCATCAATAGGGTAGACACCTTCGATGCTAAACGACCAAGCTTTTGATCTTTGGCATCCACAAGGCACCATTTCGATTCAGTTTTTCCTTTTATTACATAGGTTTTTTCCACAATGACCTACTCCATACATATATTTAGTTATTAATAAAATATTTCTTCCAAAAACAATCCTTTTGCCGGCGCAATGCCGGGTGGTAGATTATCTATACCTTCAAAGCTATCAACAATTGTATCCATCATCACTTTGCCTTGCCCAACCCGAACCAGAATGAAAGTTATTCTTCTCACCATATGGTAAAGAAAGGAATTTGCTTTGATTTTGAAAATCGTCTTATTTCCTTTATCTTTTTTCAATTCAATTGATTCCACACTTCGCAGAGTTCTGCCGCCTTTTTTAGGTGGTTTTCCATATAGGAAAAAGTTATGCTCTCCGCAAATTATATTAGCCGCCTGATTCATCAATTCAAAATTCGGTTCAGGCCAGATACGCCAATGATACCGTTCCGCTAATGGTTCTGCATTGGAGCCGATATATATCTGATATCGGTATTTTCTGAACTTTGCGTCATAGCGAGGATGAAACCCTTCTTTCGCTCTTGTCGCGCTGCTGATTGAAATATCTGATGGTAAAAGAAAATTCATTGCCTTTTCTAATTCTTCATCAGAATGATTCCAGGTAAGTTCAAAAGCACCAATCTGCCCTTCAGCATGCACACCAGTATCGGTGCGGCCAGCTGCTGTGATTGTTCTACCTGACCAACCTAATTTTCTAAGCGCATTTTCTATTTCACCTTGAACTGTGCGGTTCCTCAATTGGCGCTGAAATCCGTGAAAACTAGTTCCGTCGTAGCTTATTTTTACTTGGTAAAGTGCCATTCCAACCGACTTAATAACGGTAGGACTATTCCTCAACTAACTCTAATATAACCATCTCCGATGAATCGCCCTTGCGTGGTCCCAGCTTAATAATACGAGTATACCCGCCATTTCGTGATTCAAAACGCGGGGCAATATCATCAAATAGTTTTCTCACAATAGCTGCATCTGCTAAGGCAGAAGCAGCCAAACGGCGTGCATTTACCTTTTTAACATCAGACGCACTAGCACTGTTCTTTGCTAAGGTTATTAATTTCTCCGCATCACCGCGAATTGCCTTTGCTTTAGCTTTTGTAGTCTTTATGCGGTTATTTTCAAATAACTGCTTTATTAATACACGCCGCAAAGCTCTCCTCTGGTCTTTTGTTCTGCTTAACGTATATCCTGCAACATGATGGCGCATGGAACTTACTCTGCCTCACTTTCATCACTATCATCTTTTATATATCCTTTTTCCTGCATCTTTTCCTGCAGTTCATTCAGGCTTTTTTCTCCAAAATTGCGAATTGACATAACAGTCTCTTCGCCTTTTTCAAGTAGTTCAATAACATCACCAACAGAAGTTACACCAGTGCGCTTGAGAGAATTGAAAACGCGAACAGAAAGGTCCAAACTTTCAATAGGCATATCAGCGGTTTCGCTGCTTATCTTCTTAGGAGTTTCTTCAATAGTCTCTTCAACTACTACGAGTAATTCTTCTTTAACTCCTGCAATCAAACGGAATTGTTCAATCAGAATACTACCGGCTGACCCCAATGCTTCTTCTGGGGAAATTGTTCCATCCGTCCAGATCTCCAACATCAGGCGATCATAATTTGTACTCTGCCCAACCCGTGCATGACCAACATCAAAATTCACGCGCTGAACCGGGCTAAAAATAGCATCAACTGGCAATTCTCCAATTGAAAGATTATTTCCGCGTTCGCTGGAAGGTAAATATCCTCTGCCACGTTCAACGGTGAAATCCATGGTTAATTGTGTTTTTGGGTCATCAACGGTAAAAAGATACAATTCTGGATTCACAATCTCAATTTCAGATGTAACCTGGATATCAGCTGCAGTGACAATACCCTCACCACTCACATCAAGATGCATATGAGAAACATCGCCTTCATGCATAATGACACGCAACTTTTTTACCTGCAGTATTACTTGCAGAACGTCTTCTCGTACGCCTGGAATATCGGTGAATTCATGCAGTGTGTCGGAAATTCGTACTGAGGTGACAGCTGATCCACCCAAGGATGACAGCAGCACTCTGCGCAGAGAATTGCCCATTGTGACACCATATCCCTGTTCTAACGGTCCAATATTAAATTTGACATAATTACGGGTTTCAGCTTCCCGTTTTAAAACGGGCGTTACCATATTACTTTGAGCCACAGTTTCCCTCTCTTTTATAAGACCTAATCAGTTTCAATTAAATCACCTAACCTACCGTGAGTAATATTCAACGATCAGTTGTTCATTAAGGTTACCATCAATTTCGCCACGTTCTGGAAGCCGAAGAATCCTGCCGCTTAAGGTTTTTAGATCTCGTTCGATCCACAGCGCACAATTTGTCTTCTCAGCGCGTTCGGAAAGATCTTGAAATAATCCGTTCTTTTTTGATTCTTCACGAACGTTCAGAACATCACCTTCTTTGAGAAGCATTGATGGAATATCTGTTTTTCGTCCATTCACAATGAAATGGCCGTGATTTACCATTTGGCGGGCTTGCGTCCTATTTACCGCAAACCCCAAACGGAATACAACGTTATCCATCCGTGATTCCAATATTTGTAGTAGATTCACACCAGTCAGACCGCGTTGTTTCACCGCCAGCTTAAAAAATCGGCGGAATTGTTTCTCTAAGACTCCATAAATCCGACGAGTCTTCTGCTTAGCACGTAATTGGCGGTTGTAATCAGACTCTCTTCTTCTTCTTCGCGATTGTGAAAAACGACCACCATGCTGTCCAGGGGCATATGCCCGTCGTTCAAATGCGCATTTTGGCGTCAAACAACGCTCACCTTTCAAAAAGAGCTTCTCGCCTTCACGTCGGCATAATTTGCAAACTGATCCTGTATATCTTGCCATTTATTATTCTCCTAATTACCTACGTACGGCGCTTCTTTGGGGGCCGGCATCCATTGTGGGGTACCGGTGTGACATCAGCTATGGATCGAACTTTCATCCCTTGAGCTTGGATCGCACGAATTGCGGCTTCCCTACCAGGTCCTGGTCCCTTAATGAATAAATCGACTTCCTTAATACCCATTGCCTGAGCTTTTTTCATCGCATCTTCAGCCGCAAGGCGAGCTGCGAAAGGGGTGCTCTTACGGGAACCCTTAAAGCCAATCGTGCCTGCACTTGTCCAGGAAACAGTGTTTCCCTGTTGATCCGTCACAGTAATAATTGTATTATTAAATGTTGCGAAGATATGCACTTGAGCGGAAGACAGTGTTCGCTTTGTTTTCCTAGATGATGAGCGCCGTGTTGATTTCGTTCCTTGTGCCATAATTCCTCTTAATTAATTGATTAAAATCAATGATCTCTAACTATTTCTTGGTTGCACCGCGGCGGCGACCACGGCCCGCTACGGTTTTCTTTGGCCCTTTTCGCGTTCGCGCGTTTGTTCGCGTACGTTGTCCATGAACAGGAAGGCCTCTGCGGTGGCGAAGACCACGGTAGCATCCGATCTCAACTAAACGCTTGATATTCATTTGAACATCACGACGAAGATCACCTTCAACCTGATAATTCTTTGTAATATATTCACGTATTGCACTCACATCTTTCTCTGTAAGATCCTTCACACGTGTATCAGGATTCACTTTCGTTTCAGCGATAATCTTATTTGCGCGTGTTCGTCCAATACCAAATATATATGTAAGTCCAATTTCAATCCGCTTGGAACGCGGTAAATCAACACCTTCTATTCTTGCCATATTATTTTATCCCTGTCTCTGTTTATGTTTCGGATTTTCACAAATCACATAAAGTACGCCTTTTCGTTTTACAATTTTACATTTTGCACAACGCTTGCGGATTGATGGTGATACTTTCATTTATAACTCCTCTTTCTATTTTTTACAGAAGCCGCAAATTATTGATTATAACCTTTAATCTTATTACCGTCTATCAGCTTCTAACAATTAACTACTTTCATTAACGCTTCAGTTACTTGTTCAATTGGCAAAGCCCCATTCACTTCCACAAGCAACCCTTTTTCTTTATAGAAATCGATTAACGGGGCAGTTTGGTCAAAATATACACGAATACGCTGCTCCACAGTTTCTTTCTTATCATCCTCTCGCTGATAAAGCAGGGACCCATCAAAATCACAAACACCTTTTTGTTTTGGTAGTTTGTATTTTGTATGGTAAACATGACCTTCTGCTTTGCATGTCCACCTGCCACTTAATCGTTCGATCAATTCTCCCGCCTCAACATTTATGAATGGTACACTGGCAATCTCGGCATGGATAGAAGGCAAAAACTCGGATAGTGCTTCTGCCTGATTTGGAGTACGTGGAAAACCATCTAATAGCGCACCATTAGAACAGTCCGCTTGCATTATTCTATCTTTGACCATTCCGATTGTAATATCATCCGGTACTAACTCACCTTTATCCATAAATTGTTTTGCTTTTTTCCCTAATTCAGTATTTGATTTTAGATTCTGGCGGAAAATATTGCCTGAAGATATATGCGGAATTCCACATGTATCTGCAATGATCGCGGCTTGTGTCCCTTTTCCAGCGCCTGGAGGACCAAGCAAAACATAATATTTAGCCATCAATATAATACTCTTAACCCTTTAATAAACTTTCATCATATCCATGTATTTTTAGTTCGGTTTCAATAATATTGAACGTGTCCCGAACCACACCTACCACAATGATCAACCCTGAAGCCGAAACAAGGAATAAATTAGAGCCAATATTTGGTGGAAGGATAATTTGAAGAATATAAGGTATGGTTGCTACAATAGCCAGAAATAGTGCTCCAACCAATGTGATTCGGCGCTGGACCCTGTTCAAATACCTCTGGGTGGCCGCCCCACGGACTACACCCGGAATTTGAGCACCCTGCCGTTTTAAACTATCACCATAGTTCTGTTGTTCAAACAATACTTCTGTATAAAAAAATGTAAGCAGCAGAACAAAAGAGAAATAGATCACAACATACCATATACTCGTTGGGCTGAATGTTCGCTGCATGCCTGCTGCAAAATTCGCTAGCCATTCAGTTTTTGAATTGATAAAGAACTGCGCCAATATGGCAGGAAGAGATAATATCGTCTGGGCAAAAATCAACGGGATCATTCCAGCCAAATTGATCATCAGCGGTAGATTAGAGCGTACCGGCATTGACATTCGATTGCCAACTCTGCGGCCAGGGAATAATACTGGTACATTCCTTCTGCCCTGTTGTACAAAAATTATCGCGAAGATAGTTAAGGCTAGTATTACCGCCATTATTGCTAATAGAATAGCAACGGATTGCCCGGATACAACCAAACTGAATAGATTTACAGGAATTCTAGAAACAATTCCTGCAAATATGATCAATGATAACCCCTGGTTAGGAACCCCATATTCTGATATCAGTTGACCCAGCCAAATACCCAGCATTGTTCCACCAACCATGCTGATCAGTGTTGTTAATGTGGGCAGTAAATTCGCACCGATAAAACCAAACTGGTAATTCAGGACAGACCCACCTGTTGCAAGTTGGTTGAACAATTGAATTTGTCCTAATGCGGAAAGTGTACCCATAGGAATTGTTAAAAATATTGTCCATTTTTCCATCAACTTACGGCCTTCTTTAGGGTTTTCCTGCATTCGCCTTTCAAGTGATGGAATGATTGGAATCAGTAATTGAATGATAATCTGGGCGGTAATATAAGGATAAACTCCCATCGCCAGGATCGAAAAATTCGACAGCGTCCCGCCAGATAATAGATCGAATACACCCAATAGACTGCTGGCAGCGCTCTGTTGTTGGAAAATGCTTGCGATTACACCACGGTTGATTCCTGGCACAGGTATATTTGCAGCAAACCGGTACAGAATCAATAATGCCAATGTGACCAGCAGTTTCTTTCTGATATCAACAGAAGTCCACAAATACCGCCATGCAGATCTCTTCATGATCGAATCTCCTTATTTTCCTTTATCTTCTTCTTTATTAATAATCTCTGCTTTACCACCAGCAGCTTCAATTTTCTCTTTTGCGCTTTTTGTGAATCGGTGGGCTTTAACGGTCAGAGCTTTCTTGATATCGCCTCTGCCAAGAATTACAACAGGATGTTTGGATTTATGCAGCATATTATTTTTTAATAGAACTTCAGGTGTAACTTCTGTACCTGCTTTGAAAACCGATAAAGTCTCCACGTTTACTTCATTGTAAGTAACACGGTTAATTGGTGTAAAACCCACACCACGTTTAAACGGTAAGCTGCGGTAGAAGGGTAAATTGCCGCCCTGTCTATACAATGCCCCACCAGAACCACTTCGTGATTTTTGCCCTTTATACCCGCGCCCAGCTGTTTTACCTTGCCCAGCGGCAATTCCACGACCTACGCGCCTTCTTCTTTTTTTTGATCCTTTATTCGGTTTTAAATCATGTAATTTCATTTTATTCCTGGGTTTCAACTTTAACTAAATGATTCACTTTGGACAACATACCCCGCACAGACAACGTATCTTTTTGCTCAACTGTTTGCCCAATTTTCCGCAGGCCCAATGCGCGTATAGTTGCTTTATGCCGTTCTGAATTACCTATTGGACTTCGCACTAGTGTTATTTTTAGAATTTTCTTTATCTTAGCCATTTTTTCTCCGTTCCCAAAAAGGCATTACATCTTTGACAGATTTTCCCCGCATCGCAGCTAAATCTTCAGGAGATCGTAATTGATCCAACGCGTTCATAGTAGCTTTAACAACATTTAATACATTTGCGCTGCCTAATGATTTGGTCAAAATATCGCGAACTCCTGCAGCTTCCACAACAGCCCGAACACCGCCACCTGCGATAACGCCTGTACCCCGTGATGCGGGTTTCAACAGCACGACAGCTCCGCCCATTTTACCGGTAACTTCATGTGGAATCGTTGTACCTGTGAGGGAAATTTTTCGCATATCGTTGAGTGCTTGTTTGGTTGCTTTTCCCATAGCATCAGGAACAGCACCTGCTTTACCTGTACCAATGCCCACTCGGCCATTATTATTTCCAGCGACGATGGTAACTCGAAAATGAAATTTTCGGCCGCCTTTGACGACCTTTGCCACGCGTGTGATATCGACAACACGTTCATCGAATTCTTTTTTAGGTGGTTTATATGCCATTCTTCTTTTCATTATTTCCTCTTTTGTCGATATCTTCTTTTTAGAAGATCAAACCTTCTTCTCTTGCAGCTTCTGCCAGAGCTTTAACTCGACCCATGTAGCGATATCCGCCGCGATCAAAAACCACTTCTTTGACTTGTTTCTCTTTTGCACGCTGCGCAAGAAGTTTTCCGACCGCAGAAGCTTGTTCAGTTTTATTTAATTTCGTGATCTTTTTCCTCAGTTCATGATCAATACTTGAAGAGGAAACTATTGTTACTTCTTTATCATCATCAATGATCTGAGCAGATATCTGAGATAAACTGCGGAATACATTTAACCGAGGTTTTTCTGCGGTACCTCGGATATTTTTCCGCACTCTCTTATGCCTGTGTAGTCTTGCTTCATTTCTAGTTCTTTTACTCATATCTTTCCTATACTTCCTTAAATCGTGGCAGCTGTCTTGCCAGCTTTTCTGCGGACTCTTTCATCCTTATATCTGATTCCCTTCCCTTTATAGGGCTCTGGAGGACGAATTTTCCGAATATCTGCAGTTACTTGTCCAACAACTTCCTTGTTTGCACCATTGATAGTTATAATTCGATTTTTTTCGGTTACATCAAATTTAATTCCTTCAGGAGCTTCGACATGAACAGAATGGGAGAATCCCACATTAATGACAAGATTCTTGCCTTCCAGCTCAGCCTTGTAACCAACACCCCGAATTTCAAGTATTTTTGTAAAACCAGTGTGAATCCCTGTGACCATATTTTGGATAACTGCACGAGTTGTTCCGTGAAGTGCCCGAACATGTTTTTCATCTGAGTCTCGGGTTACTTTTATTTGTTCACCTTCCTGCGAAATAGTAATCAAAGGTGAAAAGGACCGTTCTAACGTCCCATTCGGACCTTTAACAGTTACGTGATGTCCATCTAATTCCACACTTACACCATTTGGAATGTCAATGGGCAATCTGCCAATTCTAGACACAACATACCTCCAAAATTTTCCATCCTACCAAACTTTGCATAGAATTTCTCCACCAACGCCATTTTTCCTTGCGTTTTGGCCAGTCATCACACCTTTCGGTGTTGATAATATCGAAATACCCATTCCTGAAAGAACCCATGGGATATCTCGTCTCTGTGTATATATTCGCCTTCCAGGTTTACTCACCCGTTTAATCTCAGTGATGACTGGGCGTTTCTGACGTCGCTTACCAACATATTTCAAATGTACACGAAGGATTTTATGCGACGATTTACTTCCGTCCGCTACTTCATAATCATCAATGTAGCCTTCTTCTCTTAATATGCGTGCTATTTCAGTTTTTAAATTCGAACTGGGCATTGCCACCACGGTATGGTTACTCATAAGACCATTCCGGATTCGAGTCAGCATATCAGCAATAGGATCATTTATACTCATTTACATACCTCTGGATTGGATAATTACCAAGATGATTTTGTCACACCAGGGATTTTCCCTTGGAGAGCAAGCTCTCTAAAGCAAATCCTGCAAATACCAAAACGCCGAATATATCCACGGGGACGTCCGCAGATCTTGCAGCGATTCCGAACCTGATTCGGATATTTTCGTCTTCTTTCTCTAAATTCCATACATTTTTTCGCCATAATTAAACCTTCCTGAAAGGCATTCCTAAATGTTTTAATAATGCGGTACCCTGCTCATCGTTTGGTGCAGTTGTAACAAATGTTATTTCCATACCCCGAATCTTATCGACTGAGTCGAAACCAACTTCTGGAAAAATTAATTGTTCCCGTAATCCAAGAGTGTAATTTCCGCGCCCATCGAAAGACTTCGGGGATACACCACGAAAGTCTCGAACACGCGGTAAAGCTACATTCATTAATCGGTCAAGCAGTGACCACATTTTTTCACCACGCAAAGTAACCTTGACTCCAATAGATTGCCCTTCTCGTAGCTTGAAATTAGCAATGCTCTTTTTTGCTTTGGTAATCACAGGTTTCTGGCCTGTGATTACTTCAATATCTGCAACAGCCGAGTCAAGCGTTTTTGCATCTTCAAGCGCTTCACCCATGCCAATATTCAAAACTATCTTTTCAATTTTCGGTACCTGCATAATGTTCTCAAGATTCAATTCTTTCATAAGTGCTGGTACAATTTCTTTCCGGTATCTTTCCTTTAATGCATTCATTCAATAACTCCCAACAGCGGTTTTCCTTTAATCAATTAATCCGCCGCATTTTTTACAAACACGAATTGCTTTTTCCCCATCACGTGATATACCAACCCGTGTAGGTTTATTGCATTTTTTACACACAACCATGACATTTGAAACATCAAGCGGTGCTTCTAATTTCACAATACCAGGATTAATCGTTTTACCTTTTGATTGAACCTGTTTTTGATGCTTTGTTCGAAGATTGATTCCTTGTACAACAACACGTCCTTCTTTCGGAAAAACACGAATGACCTCTCCGCGTTTACCTTTATTTTCTTGTTTTCCAGTGATAACCTCGATCTGATCACCTCTTTTAATTCTCATCTTCATCCTGTTAACTCCTACAGTTATTACAATACTTCCGGGGCAAGGGATACAATTTTCATGTATCCTTTTTCACGTAATTCTCTCGCAACCGGCCCGAAAATGCGTGTCCCTTTTGGATTTTCCTTATCCTCATCCAAGATAACAGCTGCGTTATCGTCAAAACGGATCGTTGATCCATCCTTTCGGCGCCAGGGGTGAGATGTCCGTATAATCACCGCTCTAACAATCTCATGTTTTTTTACTGAACCTTGTGGAGTAGCTACCTTTACAGTTGCTACAACTACATCACCTACTCCACCGTATTTTTTTCCTGATCCTCCTAATACGTGGATAACTAAAATCTCTTTTGCGCCTGTGTTATCAGCAACCTTTAAACGTGTTTCATGTTGGATCATGACTTTACACCTTGTCTGCCAGAGGAATTTCATTAGCGGATTCCCTTGCTTTTAATATTTTTTCAACAACCCATCTCTTATGCTTTGAAATCGGCTTGCTTTCAACAATCTGCACTTCATCGCCAACTTGACAATTCATTTCATCGTGCACTTGAAATCGTTTAGTTTTATGGATAACCTTTTGATATAATGGGTGCCGAAATGTTCTTGACACTTCTATAATGACCGTTTTTGTCATTTTATTGCTGGCAACAACGCCCGTTAATCTTCTGCGAGTATTCATGCTTCACCTTCTGTATTGATGCCTAATTGCTTTTCACGTAAGATCGTTTCAAATCGGGCAATCAATCGTTTTATGTTATTAATTTTGCTGGTATCAGTTAATTGCCCGCTCACAGATTGGAATCTGAGTAACATAAACTCTTTACGCGTTTCGAGCAATTTTGATTGAATCTCATCAGAATTCATTAAACGAATATCACTGCTTTTCATCCTTGACCCCCAATGAAGTCTTTCTTAGAGACAATTCTTGTCTTGATTGAGAGCTTATATTTTGCCTGTTTAAGCGCGTGGAAAGATATCTCCTCATCAAGACCACTAACTTCAAACATAATCCTCCCAGGTTTAACAACCGCTGCCCAATATTCCACCGCCCCCTTACCTTTTCCCATTCGGGATTCTGCTGCTCTTTTAGTAATCGGTTTATCCGGGAATATTCGGATCCAAACCTTTCCACGTCGTTTCATTGCTCTAACAATTGAACGGCGGGCAGCTTCAATTTGTCGGGCAGAAACCCAACCCGGTTCTAAAGCTTGTAGGGCAAAATCTCCGTTTAATATTTTCACTCCGCGCACCGCTTTTCCACGCATTCGTCCGCGCATCTGTTTGCGAAACTTCACTCTTTTTGGCATCAACATAGTAAAACCTCTTCTAAGGAATATGTATTGTCTGTGAAACAATTACTTACTGACGTATACACCCTCCGTCTTTTTCATTTCTTCATCAGAACCTGGCAGTATTTCACCCTTATAAACCCAAACCTTCACACCGATCTTCCCATAGGTTGTGTTTGCTTCTGTTTTAGCAAAATCAATATCTGCGCGCAAAGTCTGAAGCGGAACTCGTCCTTCGCGCAACCATAAGGTTCGACACATTTCAGCGCCATTTAATCGACCAGCTACCTGAATCTTCAATCCCTCAGCACCCTGGCGGATGCCGTTTTGGATTGCTCGTTTCATAGCACGGCGGTAACTGATGCGGCGTTCTATTTGTGAAGCAACATTTTTTGCTACTAACAATGCGTCACAGTCTGGATTTTTTATCTCCATTATCTCAAGATCAATTTTCTTTCCCGTCAAATCCTCAAGGTTTTTTCGGAGTACTTTTACAGTTTCTCCTTTTCTACCGATCAAAATACCAGGTTTTGCGGTACGTACTAAGATTTTCACCTTGCTGGGATATCGCTCAATCTCTATTCGAGAAACACCAGCGCGATCTCCTACCTCTCTGATCATTTCTTGAATCTTGAGGTCCTGATGAAATTGGTCAATGTAGTTTTGGCCCTCAGCGTACCATCTTCCTTCCCAAGTGCGTATTATCCCTAAACGCATTCCGAACGGATGTACTTTACGACCCATATTTTCTCCTGGTATTCTTCCTAATATTTCTCAATGAATTCATTAATTATTCTTTTTCGCGCAAGATCACATTGACATGCGTTGAACGCCGTAGAATCGGTTTGATTCTGCCGCGTGCCCCAAATCGCCGCCATTTGCGCGTCGGTGCTTCATCCGCAGTAATCTTATAAACATATAAATTCTCTGCCGGTATACCAAAGTTGTTCTCACCATTCGCCATTGCGGAGGCAATTAACTTTCCAACTGGTCCAGCACTCTTTTTATTAACAAATCTTAAAATAGTGATCGCCTCTTCCGCCATTTTTCCGCGAACAAGATCAATAACCAGCCGCATTTTCTGGGAAGAAACACGATAATATTTCAATTCTGCTTTCACATCAATTGCCATCTGTACCTCTTTAATCTCGCATAGATGATGATTTTTCGGCTACGTGGCCGCGGAAATATCGGGTTGGCGCAAATTCCCCAAGTTTATGGCCGACCATATTTTCGGTGATATAGACCGGAACATGACGCCGCCCATCATGAACAGCAATCGTATGACCAACCATTTGCGGGAAGATCGTACTTGCTCTGCTCCATGTGCGAATGACCTTTTTTTCCTTCTTCTCATTCATTTGTTCGATTCTCTTTAATAGTTTAGGGTCTACAAATGGTCCCTTTTTTAAAGAACGTGACATATTTCAGCTCCTAGATAACTACCTGCGTTTTGCATCATGCCGGCTTCGTAAAATAAATTTTTCAGTACTTTTATTTCTCCGGGTCTTATAACCAAGGGTAGGTTTACCCCAAGGAGACTTTGGGCCAGGCATACCAATTGGTGATCGACCTTCGCCACCACCATGTGGATGGTCATTCGGATTCATTGCACTACCGCGAACTGCTGGTCGGAATCCTATATGACGCTTCCTGCCAGCTTTTCCAAGTTTAATCTGGCTGTGGTCAACATTTCCAACCTGCCCGATGACTGCAAAACATCTCTTATTTACTAAGCGGATTTCACCAGAGGGCAGACGTATTTGGGTATATT
>SDBT01000877.1_pt1 | contig 50203 bp, 81 predicted proteins | sample 2277101 | NCBI WGS metagenome assembly SDBT01 (sample SAMN10404973, study PRJNA504765) | marine sediment metagenome | isolation source: marine sediment core GS10_PC15, 103 cmbsf | place: Arctic Ocean: Southern Knipovich Ridge | collected 2010
GTCCTAAGGAGTACCTTTTGATTATATTTGGCATCAAACCAACCCCTCACCATCAACCAGCATCAGAATCAGGTAATTCAGCCTATTTGACAGGGTTCCACATCATTATATTATCACCAAGATATTCCCCATCAACCTTATCATGTCTTACAAACTTAGCGAGGAAGTCGACAAGCCCTTTCCTTTCAACCCTCCACACTGCTCCTTCAATCGGTTCAGTTGCTCCGTGGTATGACCTATCTAAATCAATCCTCTTCATGATCCAACCAACTGATATAGGTGAACCATAATGGAGTAGTCGAGGTGTTATAAACCTACCACCAACAATGCGCATGAACGATTCATAGCATGTTCTTTGGTGCTTAATCATTAAATCAAACGCAACAAACGGTTCATGCCTTAGCTTATACATTGTGCCGTGAGCCACTGCCAGCCATTCACCTACTAATCTACTTCCTTCACTAATGAAATCAAATCTTAATCTATTCTTATCCACCCATGCAGCAAACATATGATGTTGCTCATATGGTGAAGAACTGGCAAGATAACCAGCTCTTGATAGTGCTACAATCTCACCGTTTATCTTTGCAATTCCAACGTTTGAACCGTCAAGCTTTTCCTGAACGATTATGATATCATGCTTATCTCTAGCCTTCTCCTGACAAATAACTGATTGCCCACTATGCACACTCTTATCAGCCGGGCCCATTCTGCTCTCTGGCAGGTGCCCAATACTTCCATAATTTTTATAGCCTAATGGTTTGTCTTGTTTCACTCTATCCTCTTTAGCTTGATAATGATTTAAAACCAGGTGTTGTCCATTCTGGACCTTCACCCTGTGGATCATTTAGAATATATATCCGTATTCGATCAACTGAGCCTTGGTTAGTAGTCTGTCTAAATGCTCATGTTTTACTTTCCCATCATCAAACTTACACGATATTATCTCACCGCCTGGGTTAATACCTATTTTATGAGTTCTAATTACGGCGTCACGAAGGTTAGTACCTTGTCCAATAATAACACCTAAAAATTGTTGCCCACTCTGTTTGTTTGAATCACAGAAAGACATCCAGAAAGTACTAAGTGCTTCAATTTTCCCGTTCATCCTAAAAATACTAAGTGCTTCAATTTTCATCCTATTCTACCTCCTTAATTTTTTTAAGTTCATTTACTTCTTTGGTGATGTCTTTTACCTTTTATATCATAGACTTGGACTTCATTCAACCTGATCATACAGTACTACACCTCGCCCCGCTTTTAATCCTTCTTATCTGTGTTGATGACGCTGGATAAGATTCAGCCAGTTTGTAGGAGCTTAAAGGACTGGCTTTTATATCATCTATCTGTTGTTCGGTCAGCTTATGATTGGGCTCACCTACATACCTATGCTCACCGCCTGGGTTTTCAGATGTTTTTAATTCAACGCCTAATGCCATTAATTCCCTTTGGCAATGTATGATCGTTTCTTTCAGAGCATTTACTTTTCCTTCCATATAGAGTTTTTTTAGAATACCCTGAGCTTCGTTCATACCGGGTTTTGGTTTGTTGTATGCCTTAATTCAACACGGGAACGCTTTATCTCTGGAAGATTTGAAAAGTTCTCTTTAAGTCTTTTCATAACCTCAACATAAGTGTCTCTTACTTTTCCACCATGGACTACAAGAACAGCCTTGGTCGTCCGTTTGGATGCGTATTGGCCTTTCTTCTTCAGTTGCTTTTTAGCTTGTCGTCTGTTCATGATTTAATCTCCTTTAAAATGGAATTTTTACTGCTATCAGACTGTTCAATCTATATCGTTTGAATTTTTCTATCCTTCCATGATCATCACACAGTTGACATCTGTATTGCATCGGGAAACCTTTAGGAATTCCGATTGATTCTCTCAAGATATGTTCGCCATTGTTGAGGCAGTCGGCCTTCTCAATATTATCAATGTAAAATTCATAATGGGCAGTGCCAACAAATTCTTTATCACATTGATGACATTCAATATGAAGAGTTTCGTCCTGATCAGCTGCTTCAGCTTCATATTCAAATTGATGATTACAGTAAGGGCATTGTATTTTTTCACTCATCATGTATCCTGTGATTATTGTTTTCTAAATAAACACTCAAAATGCCATCATGCAGACTAAACAGATGACATCTTGATGCTGGTTTTATCTATTCTTCTTCAGGTATTTCCCCTGTTTTTAATGCAACTCTCAGCTGATTTTCACTCAATATCGTCGTCCCCTGATCCCTGGCTTTTCTAAGTTTTGTAGGACCGGCATTATAGCCATAACATAAAAAATCAAGCTTCTTTGCGACAGTGACTCTGACCTCCATACCTTTGCTTTCAGCAAGCTCAATTAGTTCCTTTTTGTCCGCCCGTAAAAATCCAGTAAAACAAATGTCAATTGCATCATATTTCAATACCGGAAGGTTTGCTATTGGCGGTGGATCTGCCAAATAATGAGCTAAACGACTTTCGATATATTTATTGTTATAATTATTAACATGCTCTAAAACTCTGTCTTTCCTGTATATTCTAAAGGAGTCTCTTTCTTCAGAATGGCCTTGAAAATATTCATGTGTTTCTGTTATGTTAACAACCGTATGAACACCTATAAGCCCTTTGGCATCCTGATAAATAAAAGTTTCTTTTCGCATTAGATACACCACTTAAAAGGTGTAAGATCATATATTGTCCCGGAGCTATTACAAACTTGACAATTGTAAACATTCAGAGGGGCATTAGAGAGTTTCCGTGCTAATGGAGTTAGAATATGATTACTTCCATTAAGGCAATCAGCTTTCTTAGTCGAAGTAAGATGAATTTTATATTCAACAGTACCGGCGAACTTTTTATCACAATGCGGACATTTAATATGCACAGTGTCTTTTTTCTCCACATCGAAGTAGCTGTATTCTAATTTTTTATTGCAATAAGGGCATTCAACTTCTTCACTCATTTTTGTATCCTTCCTGAGAGTTTTGTTGAATCTGAGTGACTCAACTTAAATATATCGTCTCATTTACTTGATAGTTCGTCAAGTATTAGTTGGATTTATTTCCTTTTAGTAAAGATTTTTTTCGGATCTGCTTTTTAACCCAAAACTTCCACCATCTCCAGGAAGGGTTTTCTACTGTTTCAAAAATCATTTGAAAATATGAATTGATTACTACATATCTCATATTTTCAGATTCCAGGAATCTTCTTAAGTCACCTAAAGATTTTTTAATGTCCTTATGATTAATTTCGTTCATCACTTAGTTTGATTTAAGTATTGCTTTATTTAATCCACTCGTTAAGAATGATAATTGTGGCGGTTATAAATTTTCTTTTCTTTTTACCGTTTTTAAATTCAATGGCCGCTTCACAATTGCATTTTACAAAGCTGCTTTCTGGAAAAGGTGATTTCTTTTCTAAAATTTTGCACTTCCTACCATCAGAATTTAGGAGTCTTGGCAATTTGTGAGGTGGATACCAAATTTTAATTAGTGATCTCCCCCTTTCTCCCAATGTTTCAGGAATTTGAATTGTTTTCATTATGGTTCCAATTCCTATTGATTGCTATAAATTCGTCCACCATAAGCCCCAATCAGAGCCAATATTCTAGCATCTCCAAACCATAGACCTTTCCCATCGTTCCCATTGTTTAAGCAGTCCAGATCATCAGGAGTTTTACAGGTCTTTAGATAGGATTCTAAGGCTTTGATAAGTTTTTCCTTCATTGCCATCTGGTCATAGACTGGAAGGGATATCAGATTCTTTATTACTTGTTTTGGGGTTTCATTTTGATCAACCATAGTTTTCCTTTGGACTTGATTTAAGTATTGCTTCCTGCAGTGTCATCAATTCAATTGACATGTTTTTTCTTTATTTATCCACTCGTTAAGAACTAAGAGTTTGACGGTTTTAAATTCCATCATTGATATCAGCTGAAGAGTTCGACTATCCCTCACTCCAGTGGAAACAGTTATACCAGGAACATCAATATAAGAGTATTCTTCAAAGACAGGGTGCTGACAAATATATTCGAACGTTTTACCGTTTGAATTTTTCAGTTGCTGTATACCTTGTTCAGAATACCACTCTTCAATGAATTTAATTTCAACAGAACTGAATGTTGAGGGAAGTTTGATAGTTTTTATCCCCACTCTCTTATTAAAATCGTTACTAAGTCCTGATACTTTGTCTTTGCCTGAAAATTTTTTAATAGTGGGTTTAAACCCTTTGTCTGAGTCAGACCTGATTATCTTTGACATTGCTGCTATATCCTCAAGAGGATGGTCAATAGTGGGTTTAGACTTTCGGGAATAAAACCATTTGATTAAACCGGCTATGATTAATAAACCTGACACGATAACAAAGATTTGCGTTCTATAAATGAAATGTTCCATTATGGTTTCCTTTTGAATTCGTTTTCAGAAGTTCGTTTGCATTACGTTTAAAATCTTCGGCCAGATCTCCATGGGTTGATATCCAATGTTCAACCCATGCTTTAATGCTCAGACGGTCTACAGCATTGCCTAGCATTGACAATGGAAGCTTTGACATATCTTCAACAAGTATTTTACCTGAGATCCGTTTATTAAAGTCTTCCTGGAATTTTTCCTCAAGATTGATTTTAGTATCTTCCCATGGAATACCCAAATCAGATGCATAAAAAGAGTCTGAAAAAACCCCACTTGATTCATTCTTAACCAAGAATTCTTGATTGTTGAATTTCGATACAATAAGGCTATCTTTTTGAACATCAACGGCAATTGTTTTGATTCCTGTAACTCTCGACGGATCAATTCTTTCTTTTGTTCCATCCCTGCATTTCTTTGAACAATAATGAATCCATGTATCGGACCTTTTAAATAGAATCCATCCCTGTGATTTGGCTTCTGAAGTGCAATACTTATAGTCACCATTGAACTCTTCAGATTTGCCGCATTTGTCACAAGTGAGGACCATTAGGGCCTGGCTGTTGTTGAAATTAATCATAGTTCAGCTTTGATTCTTCCCCAAATATTTCTGGATTGATGCCTTCACATCATCACGCATCGTTGTGCTACCATCCAACATTCTCATGAAATATTGATATGTTATAGAACAGCTTTTCTTTATATGATTTAACCAAAACCATTTAAACCTCCGGTCAATATTAGGTCTTGATAATTTTTTGAGTAGTTTGTTTTTCATTTTTACCCACAAATATTTTAAGCCTTCTTATTATTGATTAAATCAAACGCTTTTTTGAACAATCCATTTTTATTCATTAGGAAGCGGCTTGACAGACATTTGAATTTAACTAATACGATTTTCCCAGATTCATCAATAACTTGAATTTCCCCAATTTTTCCAGAGCATCTTAAAACGTCAGGAATATTTTGAAATTTATCAAGTTGCTTATTATCGTCAGCAACATTAAAACTTTTACCACCAACAACAATTTTTTCTATTAGATTCTCTTTCTCCTCCATTTTTTCCTTTGTTCTATGACAGTTGAAATAGTTCCTGGATAATCAGGCGTTATCCAGGGATTAAATAAGTTTTAGACTTGATCCAAATTTTAACAGATCATCTTTAACAGATTCATAACTCAGCCTTGATTTTTCTTGCCAATTCGTCAGCAACTTCATTGTGTTCAGTTCCTACCCACAATTTAACCATTACTGAGCCTATATACATCTTTGGACCAGAAACAGATCTTTCAACCCTAACCAATGGGTTGGCTTTTCTCTCTGCAACCAATTCTTTCAGACATTTTCCTATTGAAAGTTTCTTTGTTACCGCCATAATAATAACTTGGTGATGAACATCTTCATCTACCCATAAAGCTTTTTTCTTTTTTTCTGGCATTTTACCTTTTTTGTTTGGTGAAGAGAGAAGGAATCGAACCTTCAAAACCGATTATCCCACGCACGGCAACCCACTTTCAACTATTTAGAAACACTGGCTCCTGTTTTACGAAAGTTAGGAGCGTTTACCAATTTCGCCACCTCCTCACTTGTTATTGTTAACTTGAAATTATATAAATGATATAACTATGTCAATTATTATCTTTATTTATTCTTAGGCAAGTACTGTGGAAGCTGAAACTTCTCACAGTATGTATTTAGGAGGGGATTTATTGTGGGGTTAATCTTTGCTGTCTGATCCAAGTAATTTAGTTTGAATCCATTTTTCAGCAACTTTCAAACCTAAATCAGCGGCATGTTTTTTGATATCTGAATTATCATGATTATTTTTGTCATGTAATTCTGTCAGTTCCTTAACTAATTTTCTACCCGCACCTAAAAAAGGAATTGCCGCCGGTGCAAATGCTTTTGCAAGAATTCCAATGATTGCCCATGTTGCAGGATGTACTAATATTTCTGTTAATTGTTCCATGTCAATTTCCTATAAAATAATTTCAAAATGGGGCAAATCTTGGAATTTCTGATCATCTGTTAAAGTGTCCATATCCCAATCACCACCCCATTTAATTTTGATTCCTAATGATTCAGCCTTAGCAATAACATAGCCACCAAACATATAGAAGCGGTTTAAATTTTCCCAATCGACAGGGTATGGAACAACGTCAATTGCTTCTGAAGGAGTTGTATTATGCTTTCCATCGGGCCATTTTACTTTTGACCTGTTGTTCCGGAACGCTTGGTTCTGGTCTTCTTCATTCCTATGACCACATAAAACAGAGCAATCAAATTTCCTTACAACAAAACTAAATAATAATTGTAAGTCTGGATGACATGTTGATAGTCTTTCAAGGCTTTTTACTCCAAATTTTGACATAATTACCTATTTGATTATTTATTTGAAAAAGAGCATTATATGAACCATAACCAAAGGGGATTATGGCTAATGAGTGGGGAATGGAAGGAAGAGAAATTTTAAGGCTTGGGAAAGCAATTGAAGATTTTGGAGATAAACAATTCCCGATCATTAATGGAATGGCCTTAAACAAAACAGCATTTGAAACCAGAAAGCAGTATGTTAATAATGTTGAGAAGACATTCACTTTAAGAAATAAAGGCACCATAAGGTCTATTCAATTTAGAAAAGTAAAAGGTCTTAATCCGAAAACTCAGGAATCAAGCGTGGGCTCAACTATGGGGTACATGGCAGAACAAGAGTTCGGTGGTGTCAGAACTTCAAGAGGTAAAAAAGGTTATTCTCTACCCACCACAACCGCTTCAAATGAATCAAAGGGTGCCAGGCCACGTCAAAAGCAAGTTCCTCGAAGAAATCAAAGAGCAACAATTAGATTAACAAAAGTTTCTGAAAGATGTAAAACCCGAAAACAGCATATTTTTAATGTTATTCGTGCCGTTGCCGCCAGAGGCTCAGGAAATTTTGTTTATCTGGCTATCCAGGGAGCCAAAGGTATTTATAAAATTACTGGTAAAGGTAAAAGAGCGAAAATCAAAATGTTTTATTCTTTATCAAAGAAATCTGTACCGATCAAAAAAGAGCCTACTTTGACTCCTGCTGTTAATACTATTATCCCCCGAATGCCTGGGTTTTATGTTCAAGCCGCTGAAAGACGAATGAAGAAAACATTTAATTTTTAATCAGGTTTTTCGTGAGCTAATCGGACAGCATCATTGTGCTCTTGTAATTTGTTTGTGTTATTTGCGTTATCCCAATACCTTAAATCCTCAGCATCACCGAAACTTAAATATTTAATTGGATTGGCATCAGTTCCATTGACACGATCTATTTTATATTGGACCGCATCAATACCTAACAATCTCTCGCTGTCCCATAGTTCTAATTCTTCATTTGTTGGCTCTTCACCTGGCCCATCCCAGTTTAACTCTCCATTTGCTCTGATCACAAAATCTGTCACACCTGATCCAAAATGGTGTATAATTGCTAATGCTTTATTCATTTTTATCCTATATTATTTCAATTGCTAAAACATGAATTGAAGTCCTTTCCGGATTATTTCCATCTGTGGTGCCTCCACCATGTGGCCTAATAACGTCACCTTTTTCTAACTCACCAGACCATGAAATAAACCCATTCCTATCAGCCGCTGCTATATCAACATGCGCAAGCCTATCAGCCGCTATAATTGCTCCTATTCCTGTCGTTAATTGGTTTGAGTTTTTACTCAACCCTGTTTGACCTGAAGCACTATAACGTCCCATGTAACTGATAGATAATTTGCAGGACATATTTGCAGTTATTACAAATCCTAATGTAGCACTATTTATAATCGTTACAATAACATCATTTGACTCATCAACCTCAGTCGTAAATTTTTGAATCTTGTCACTAGATGACCCATAGCCATTAATTGTATGCCAAAAAGCTGTTGTAATTCTTGCCTTTCCATTTTTTAAAACTGCAACTAAATCGCTCCCGGAATCGTTGAAAGCTGACCCTACTCTTTCCCGATTTGCCCCAAGCCCTTCGGGAGATAACTTTATAATTTCGTAGCTATCACCACTCGTAAAAATGTCATCAGTTACAGCAACTTGACCGTTAGCAACCGCATCGACTGAGATAGTTGTTTTTATTCCTGTCGTGCGGTTTCTTGCTATATCACCCGCTTTTACTAAATCAGTTAATAGTGTGGCTGCTGAATCTGCAAGAAATCCGGCAACTGTTGAATCTGTCGAACCCGTTAAATCAGGAACAAGCCTCAAATTTTCGTCTGAGTCCAGCCACAAACCATAGTTATGGCTTGGTTTTTCAGAAGTTCCCGCCTCAAGATCGGTTGGCATCGTAAAAGTGACATCCAAATCGTTGATAAACTTTGGAATAAAATTACTATCTAATAAAGAAAGTCTTTTTGCATTAACATCAACCGTTTCCGTTGTCTTTAGATCAATCAGTAAATCCTCAGATTCAAATTTTACATCCCTACGTCCTACCAATCCCTCAAGTGCATCATAATATTGAGAAACAGTTTCGTTTTCTTCGGCTCCGCTGGGAGTGACAACGGCTTTTTTAAGAATATGAGCAAGAAAGCCCCATACATCAGAGGCCCATCCTTTTTCATAGGGTGTACCATCTTTCAAAGTGTCTGAAGTTCTGTTTTTGAATGTCCCGAATTGATTGTTTCCATCAACATCAGTTTTTCCAGGATATAAAACTTCTAATTTTTTAGCCATAGCACCGCCTATACATAATTAATCATTGGCCCTATCCATTGTTGATAAGGTAGTTTTCCGAGTAGTAAACGTTCTAATTCGTCTTGTAATTCTTTGGGTACTTCTGCAATTTCACCAAAAGGTTTAGCCCCTGCATAGATAATGTAACGCCACTGTACCGGGTCTTGTGGGATTGGGTAAAAAACAGGTACAAAAGTTACCCCTACATTTACACCGCATTCAGCTTCTAAACTTCCACAATCAGAATCAGGGGCAAGGCAGTAAGTTGCAAAGTCAAAACTTGTTAATTCAGGGCCTTTATTGACCAGCATTTCACCGCCGATAAAAGAAGCGTCTCCACAGTCAGCGAAAGAACTTCCACAATCTGAATCCGGACCAAGACAATATACAGAGTAAATCGAATCAAGAAAATCATTTGGATCAATCGTTACAATTGCGCCATCCGGTAGAAAAACCCCACATTCAGCGTCACCGCTCCCACAATCTGAATCAGGTGATAAACAGTAGGTTCTGAATGCATCAGAGGCTAACCACCATTCATGTAAAAAAATCTGTGGGTAGCCTGAGTTATGGATTAGATCTTGTAAATAATCGAATCCTTGACCACCTTGCGCACTCCATCTCCCTGATAAATTGTCCATTCTTTCCTGGACTGTACCAGATTGGGTAAGATTAAATTGTTGTTCCCATTTTGCAAGTTCCCTTGTTGTTTTCGGAAAAATATCATTCCAAATATTATCAATAAAATCTCTGATTATTACCGGAAAAAATGAATATCCTTTTATATATTCTCTAATCGGTGAGGCGACAAGCCTCCACACCTGAGACCTTGAAAATAAATGTTTAAAGGTATTAAATATATTCATTAGAAATTAACAGCGGTTACTTTTGATTTTTCACCAAAACCTAAAGACCTTTCAAAATCTATTCGTGTCGCCCCTTCAAATAAAGTAACATCTGTAAATGTTCCCCCAGCTGCTGAAACAAAGCTATCTACTATTGATCTAATGTTATTTACTTGTATCCTGTCACGCCTGGGAAGCGGTGTCACGCCATCAATAAAAGGTCCTCTTTCTAAAAAATAAGTTTCCAACGCATCTTCAATTAATGACTCTACTGTTGAAGGGTCTGAGACAGTCATACCAACAACATTGACTACAAAACCTGTTCTTGTAATAGAAAATGTGTTTAAAAATGCATTGATCGGTTTTCTTGTTTGCGATCCATCTTCAAAAATAATTGCTTCTCTAACATCATCGAGTATATTTTGAGACGCGAGGCCATCGGGTTCAACCGTGGAAAACACTTCCACAAAAACATCAATAAAACCATTATCTCCAGTATAAGGGAAAATATTTTCAACTTCATCGGGCTCTGTTCCCCAAATAACATAATCAACACCTGCCCCCCCTTGGGGTTGTTGCTGAAAACGATCAATAACGCGCTGCCTGTATGCTGGTTCCGTTTCGGCGTCCGTCCCTTGTGTTGTCACGCTGTCCACTAACATATCACGTTCAACATTTGCCAAAGGATTCACAAAAGAAACAACATCTCCAGGGTCAAGATTTCCAATTTCTCCACCCCCTGTTCCTCCGTCGATATCTGAAGCGGCGCGAAAAGTTCCTTGTTTTGTTGCGGCGTCCAATGTTACAGGAGAAAGCAAAATATAAGTAATCCCGTTTTTGTTACTGACCGCCTGAGTTCCTGCAGGTAATGAACCTGTTTGGGTTGTAACAACAATATCAAGTAAAATCTCAGCTTGAATTGCAGGGACCGGGTCACCTATCCCAATTAATCTACCCCATTCAATCAAAGGAGTTACTTTTATTCCTAAGACCTCAGTCTCATCAAAAGAAGCTGTACGGACAAAGATCTGTAGAAACATCCAGCCCGCATATTTATAAACGATCATAAATACAGCGGCCAAAACTTTTGCAAAAAACCGAGTGAACGCTCTGGGCAAAAATGAGGCTACAGGACTTACTGAGGCTTCAACTTGTGCAATTATCTGGTCAGCTACTTCTTTAGTTGTTGGTGTTACCAGTGCCATATTATTTTAAACTAAATTCTTTTTCCATTGCTTGCCAGTGTGCAAGAAAAGTAATTTCGATTTCGTTTCCATCTGCAAGGGCTGTAATAACTATTTTTACTCTGCGAATTCCTGTTATTGATACTGAAATATTTAATTCTGTAATTGCTCCCAGATCAATGTATGATTTTAAATCTGATTTTACAGCGTCCTCTATTTTTCTTAAGTTTCCGGAAACAAGAGGAAGGCTAATCAACAAATTTTGTGTTTTAGATCTGAATTGAAAAGCAGGATCCTCCTCCAGAAGGTTGCCCCACCAACTATTTTTATTGTTCGGTGATCCATCATCATCTTGATTTCCTCCAAAAAGTGACATAAAAAAATCAGTTTCAAAACCTCCGGTCAGTTTTACATCGTCATTAGGCTCTATGACAATGTTACCACCATTATTTGATTGAAATAATAAGACGTCACCTTGATTCATAATTAACTTGGTACTTCTGTTTTTTGTTCAGAATTTCCATCACTATCATTACTCTGTTCATGACCATGGGTACTGTAACTGGTACCTGCTGAGCCAATATTAAGAACTTCTTTGCTATTCATATCTAAATCATCAGGAACTACTATAGGACTTCCAATAGGCGTAAGAGCACCTACTGTTGGTGGTGCGGTGTCAGCTCCCATATTAGCAATGTGAGTATGAGATTCAAGCTTAATATTTGGGCCTTCCACATCTACATCAGATTTAATTATCCCGGTTGCATTAATTTTACCTGTAACTTTAAGATCGCCTGTAATATTAAACCCACCTGGAGCGACCATATTTATACTCCCATCTGATTTCATGTGAAAACTTGCGGCAATATCGCCATTTGAATCCCTGGAATAAACCCTGTACTCTCCTTTTTCTGCTACTGGCTCATTTTTTGGATCAATGAAACCTAAAATATCTTTCCCGCCTTCGGTGTCTTCTGAATCTTCAGTAAAGCAAACGTCACCATCAATAGGTCCTGCATCTACACCGGGAGGATTGAAAATTCTGGCGTCTAAATTGTCATTTTTAAAAACCTCAACTTTTGCCGCCGGTTCGTTTTCATCACCTTTGAAGCTGTCTAAAATTCTGGCAATTAATCCCATGGCAACCTCTCTGGTATTTCTCCACTGTATGACTCTGGAAGAACTAAATCCATTGTAGTCGTTTCAGCGTCACCTTTTGAAAGTGTTAAATTTTTAATAACAAATTTTGTCTCATTATTCACATACGTGCTTGGAGCCGTTAAATTGATGAAAGTATTTGGTTTCCAAATTTCTCCTCTTTCATCTCTCAAACCCTGTACAACAATAGAATATTTGATTGCGTTGCCAATCATTAAACCCATTTTCCATTTTACAGCATTTTTAAGATCTGCACCGAATAATCTATTTTTAACCCTGTAAGCAAAAGGCCTATTTACAGAAAGATTTTTGTTATCAATTGTTACTGATTCAGGGTCCTTAATAACTGATCTAGATGAGAGACCAGTCACTTCACTAAAATATTTTTGTGGGCTAAAGTTTGGGGTCACTGATAAAAGTGGTGTTTGCCCTTCTTTTAATGCCGTTGTGACTGCTTTTTTATTTAACTTCCAAAATAATAATTTCCCATCAACTGTATTACTGATTAAAAAGCCCCTTTCTTTTGCTAATTTAATCAAAAAATTAAGCGGTTTCCAGTCTATCTCAAGTTTAACTTTTTTAAATTTTGCACCACTGGACCCAGTAAATTCAACCTCTACACCAAAAAATACAGCTAAAGTATTTGCTATCTGTTCAAGCGTTTGGTCCTTCAATTGTATAGGGTATCTGTCTTGTTTGATATTACAGTCATTTAAAACGCCTGGTTTTGAATATCCATCTACACTTATTGAGTTACTTTCGGCATTTAATGTCGGCAATGGATTAACTAAAACAATGGTGCTCAACAATTCATCATCAATAAATAATTGGCCCGGTTTGAATTGAAGAGGTTTTATAGCGTCTTTGATTCCTGAATTTTCACCAAAAGGGGCATCAAAATTAAACACATCAAGAGTATCAATACTTCTCGTAATACTGAACGACGACCAGAATTTAAATTCATCACTTCCGATAACTAATTTTATAACATTATCAGACATAATAAACCATCTCCCGACCTTTTTTTATTTCAAAAAGCTCAATTCCTGTCAGTTTATTTGATTGAATAATAAAATCATATTGTTCATCTAATTGGTTGTAGAATTCGGCTGCAAAATCAATAAACGTTCTATTCCGGGTGAGAATAACTGAACGCTCCTGAAGTGCTGAAAATGCAATCTGTGTCAATCTTCCCTGAGATATGGAAAAGACATTTAATAATTGTTGATAGGCTTCTCCTGTATCGATTAAATCATTTGTTCCTGACCTCCTCGTGGGCAATACTCCTTGAATCAAACGCTCTCTATTAATATCTGACCAATTTATATAATCTTCGAATTTCTGATCAAGGTTCTCAATTGCTTGTATTGTTTCTGTCCTGGTAGTGAAAACCGTATTTTCTGAAATGGTGGATTCAATGGCACCTAAAACAGCAAGGGAGGCAATCAGATTATTGTTTGTGAAAGCGTTTCCTGATTGGGAATCATTGCCAGGTGTGAATTGATTTGATGTTCCTGTTGTAAGTGAGCTTAAAAGGTTCCCATAGGCATCAAGTTTGGATTGTATACTACCTGCAGCTTGTGAGGGCAAACGGGTAAGGGCAATCATTTGAGTAGCTATTAAGAGAGGTCCACCGACCAAAGTAGTTACAGTCTCATCTAACAGATCAGCTATATCATTAAAAGCCCGTTCAATTTCTGCTGTGGTGGCTGCAATTTGGGCCATGGCTTTTTTTATTTTTCTGAGCCCTGCTTTTGCTGAATCAATAAAACTTGTTGTTTCTTCAGCTGTTTCAACACTTAAAGCTGTTTCATAATTTTCAGCCGCTTTGCCTGGTTCTTCTTCTCCGGTATCCGGATCAGCAACAGGACCTGAATAGATTTCAATCGCCTCTCTCATTGCATTTCCTGCTGACAATTCACTGACAGGAAAAATTATCTTTATCGTTTCATAGAAGGTGATATCATAAACGGCTTGATTTGCGGCGGTCACTAAATCATCACGGCGTTTTATAGTTCCGAAAGGTACAACGTCAAAAGTTCCATAAAGAGGATGTTGAAAAACTCCTGCGCCTTTTTCTTCAATTGCACTGTCGAAAGATTCAGCTAACAGGTCATAATCTTCACCTGAAAAAATCCACCTTGTCGGGTATCTTCTCCCTGCTGATCCGAGATCCTGAACAAATACCCCATCCACATCAGGGAAAGTAAAAGCAGTTGTTTTTTTGATTATTTCTTTTGAAAGATCCTCAAAAATACCAGTGAATACTGTCTTTGATACAGGAGAGGTATAAACCATTTCTGTTATTCTATCTTCCCATGACATTAAAACCCCCCTGAAGTAGCAAGGGCGATTTGTGCGCCCCCTCTTCTTTGTGGGGAAAGTTCAGCCGTTCCAGTTCGATCTTGAATTGTTAGAGTCGAATTATTTTCACTGGTTTCAATTGATCTTGATAATCTTTCTTGTGGGGTAACTGCGCCTGTACCACCATTTTCTTGATTTGTTTCGTTTACAACTTTTGTAACTGATTCTATTTTACCAGCAATATCTTTTATAAAATCACCCTTGCCACCAAAGAAGTCCCCAACTGATTTAAAAATTCCCCCGATCCCTTCTGTTATTGGCTTCAAAAAGTTTTGTATTTTTTCCAAAATTGGTCTGGCAGTTTCCCACAGCGAATTAAAAGCCCCAACCAGCTTATCACTTATGACAGTAGAAACATCTTTAAACATTTGAACAAAAGGTTTTATTTTTTCTATAATACTATCAAATATTGTTTTTACTTTTTCCCAAAGCTGTTCAAGAGATCTGATCAATAAGTTTATTACAGCTTTTGCCAGTCCTGCAATTGCGTCTGTTATCGGTTTAATTTTTGAGGTGAAAGGTTCAATGAATTTTAAGAATGCATTAAAAACTTTTTCGAAAACTTCCACTACTTTATCCCAATTTTGAACAAGTAAGACTATTCCAGCAACTAAAGAGGCAACCGCTATTATTATTAAACCTATTGGATTTATGGCCAAAGCTGCATTTAAAAAACCTTGCGCTATTGTCCATGCTTTAATACCTCCAACAATGATTAATAGTGCAGCACCAAAAGGTTTTAAAAAGGGGGAGGAAAATTCTATAAATTCAAATGCTTTTTTGCCTACAGTAGCCATTGTTTCAAAAAGTGGATTTAATTCATTCATTATATTTGTCAAAGGTATGAATGATCCATCAAGAGCTGTGTTTTTTATAATGAAATCGTCAACTTTTCTAATTATATTAGTAAACGTGGTAACAATTCCAGATAAAGGACCTTTTTGAAAATCAAATATTGTTAATTGTAGACCCTCAAATGATGATTTCAAAGAATTTATACGGCCTTGCAAAGTATTTCTCATCTCTTTAGCCATTTCAGAAGTTGCCCCTTTTGCGTTTAAAAGCCCATCTCTGAATTTTCTTATTTCTTTTGATCCTGCCTTTAATAATATGTTGATGCCGCCCTGAGCACGAAGTCCGAAAATAGTTGATATAGCGACTGTTCTTTGTTGACTTCCAAGCCCTTTTAATCCTTTTTCAAAGTCTGCTAAAATGTCAACAACATCTCTAAAATTTCCGTTTTGATCAGTTGTTTTTACTCCTAAATCTTCTATTAAATTAGCAGCTTCGCCTACAGGTTTTGCCAGCCTAACCATGACATTTCTTAAAACAGTACCGGCGGTTTCCCCTTTCTTGCCAGCATTGGCCATGACCCCAGTTAGAGCGGCAAAAGTTTCTATTGATTGACCGGCTGTTTTGAAATCGGCACCACCCGCAGCAATAGATTCAAATAATTGCTCCATATTTGTATTAGCTGACGTGGTTGTCTTTGCCAGTACGTCATTAACACGGGCAAGATTTTCGGCTAATTTTACAGGGTCTTTTACAGCTAAACCGAATGCGCCAAGGGTATCAGTTGCAATGTCTGTAGCCCTGGCAAGATCTAAATTTGAAGCTGTGGCAAGATCAACAACCCCCGGAAGTGCTGCAATTGATTGTTTGGCTGTAAATCCGGCCATAGCCAAAAAATTAATCGCATTCGCACTCTGGGTTGCTGAAAATTCTGTTTTTTTTCCTGTCTTTTTTGCCGCCGCTTCAAGGGCTTCAAATTCCTTGGTTCCTTGACGGATTAATCCCGGAAATTTGGCCGCAGCACTGACCATGGTTTGTTCGAATTCTACGCCCTTGGCGACAGTACTAGCCATCGCAACCCCGAGCCCTATAATTGCTACAGCTGCAGACCGTTTAATTATTTTTCCTAAACCTTTAAATTTACGGCCTAATTTATCAATTTGTCTGCTGGCTCTGCTAACGAATTTTGAGATAGAACGGCCCATGGAACGAGCCGGTTTTGATATTTTATTGATTCCTCTAAAAACAGCATCAACAGTAAATCTTTTTCCTGCCATTATTTCCCTTTACTGTTCTGTTTTAGAGTACTGTATAGTCCTTCGTAGTAAAATCTTATTGAATCAAGTTCCATGTCCAAAGGGTCTGAAGCCCCTGGATAATCCATTGCAACCTGTAGCATTTGGGTTTTTATTCCTTCTATTCCCTTAACTTTAACTTCTATCCCATTTTGAATCAGTATTGATGTTACGCACCGAAAAAAAGGGAGACCATTTTCATTCCGAACCAAAGATCAATAGCGTCCAGTTTCATTAATTGTTTTGGGTCCCAACCAACCCAAGCCGCAAGGAATGCGATTGTTTTGTGAACGTTTTGAGAATCTTTATAACGATCCATTACAACAAAAGTACTGCCTTTGAATGAACGCCTGAAAGTAATAGAAGGTTTGCCGTTGACTGGAGCAATTAAATTTAGTGTCAAATCGCCATTTTCTTCAGTCTGAGTAAATCCGTGTAGAAGAGTATAAACAAATTTTTTCTTGATCTGCAGAAAATCAGATTTTTCCTCCACGTCCATTTCATCTTCATTTGTATCAAGCCTCAAATGCCTGGCCCATGACTCAAATTCAGATTCAGCCATTTCTTGTGTGATTACTAAATCTTCTCTTCCTATTGAAATATCAAGGTCTTCACCTTCTACATCTTCACCGAATTCTAAATCGTCTGCCATAATATTTTATTGCGCTGTGAGTTTTTGAGGACCGCCTAAAGTTATAGGAATGGTTGCCCCTGAATTACCAAAAACAAGGTCTTCTACAATTTGACCGGTTCCCCCATAAACAGATCCGCTTGCAAAAGAAATGTTTATTGGAAAATATCCGTTTTGGTCTGCCTTGTCCTGCAAGAACTCTTGATCATTGAGTAAATCATCAACAGAAAGTGTAAGACCACCAACCATCCAAGGTTTTCTAGATTTTATTAATCTGGCTGTTCCGTCACCATTGGGCTGGTTTTCATTTGTAAATCCTCCAAGCTCTCTTCCTGCGTCCGCATCAGCTGCAACGGAAAAATATCTTCCGTCAATTGATACACTTTCAATCGGTCCACCTACTGCTGCCATAATTTACCCCACTATTGCTTTTGCCCCGAAAAAGAAACCCCAATTAGAGGTAATTGAAATAATCCCTGTATTGCCTGATATTTGATAAGTAAAAGAGACGTCAAGCCGCCTTGGATTTGTTGGACTGATATTTGCCTTTACAGTCTTTTTTGCTGTCTCAGGGTCTGAAATAATCGCTTCCAGTGCCAATGAATCAAGCATTCCCATGATTGCCGTGACTGCATCTTTTGGTTTTTTTGCCAGCGGGCTAAAAGTAGGCTGGTTATCTGGAATAAGTGGCGCACCTTTCCATGTGTCAGCTTCAAAAATAAGAGACAGATTAAAAAGACTTTGCCATACTTTTATAATATCATTCACGAATCTGTACGCCGGCGGTTCTTCACCTGTGGGATGATAAAATGTTACTGTATCAGACATTTCAATCACATTATCCACAACTTCAATTGTAGAACTTCCCCCAACAACCGCAGCTTCACGTTGAATGTAGTTCCATTGTTCTGAATCTGTTCCGGGTGTTGAGCTTACGGCTTTCTGTCCTGCATAATCAACAGGAGGATTGTCATTTGCTATAACTGCAATATTAACTAACTGAGCTGCTGCCACAATAAAAGGTAAATTTGCAGAACCAGGAGCTACAAGTTGAGCATTAATTCTTTCAGCTTTTCGAGCTTCCGGAATAACAATTGCCGTTGCTTGGTCTGCTTCAGTTTCCCCGGCGAAAACCATAGCTGGCTTCTTGACTACAGCACCCCATCTTGGTTCAAAAAAATCTCTGAAAAGATCAAGAGTTGTTGAATCAGCAATTTCCATGCAGTTTAAGATCAATGTTTCCCAAATATTCCCGACTTGTGCAAGTGCTGCAGTAATATCTGGGTTCGTAGCACCTCCGGATGGATCAACTGTTGTGAAGGTTATCCCCGCAACTGTGCCAACTACCTCAAGTTTTATATCGTTCCCGCTTGCACCACCCCATTTTGCGTCAATATCGACAACAGTTGCATTATCAACAGCAATAACAGGAATGCCGATAACTGAGTTGATAGCTGTTGTTATTGCCAATGTTGCATTGGCTACAGTAGCCCCAACCGCAAGAGTAAATTCTTTTGATAAAATATTGTTAACTCTGACTCGATATGTTTGTGCTTCTGTCTGAATTCCAACCGGTGTAATTACTCCAGATGCTGTAACAGCGGATACATCATCTTTTAAAGGAAAAATTGTTACTGGAATTATACCAACACCGCCGCCGTTTGGTGGCAGTAATTCATTGATTGCCAGATGTAAAGGTGATCCATATCCGTAATTATCACCCACAAATTTTGCAGAAGTAACAATAGTTTTGTCTGTTGAGTATCCAGCTTGAGAGGCTGTCGATCCCTGTGCGAATACTGCAATTCTCATAGGTAAAAACCTGACCCCGCCTCTGAGGTTTACAAAATTTGTTTCAATTCCTACAACTCTGGAAACGGCTGACTCTGCTACGGCTACCATTATTTACCTCTTAATTATTATTTATAAAATGTTCCGAATTGTATAGCAATTCCGCATTCGGCTTGAACGCTTCCACAATCCGATTCAGGGGCAAGGCAGTAAATTTCCCACTTGACAGCAATAATTTTACCTTTTGTCTCTGTTAGAAATGATGGACTTGCACTAAGTGATATTTCAGTTCCGACAACCCGAGAAACAGCTGACTCTGATAAACTTGCCATATTTCACTCTATGTTGTGTTAAAATCAGCTTCTAAAATAATCTTTGCGTCTTCAGCTCTTCGTACTGTGATCCCTATAACTTCAATAGTTGGGAAGCTTTCATTTACTGGTGTTTCATTGAATGATACTGAAAATGAAATCCTATCAGCAATTACGCCTTCAACCGGCCTATCCCCAATCTGGGGTTGAAATTTTTCTTTTGAATTTATCCAACGTCTCCAAACTAATCCCTGTAATTTTAAATAGGTGTTATCAGGATGCATTATAATGTTGCGCACTAATCTGATAATTCTATGTAATTCTAAAACTGTTGATTCATCAGTTGGATTGTGCCCACCTACCACATTGTCAGTTGCTGCAACCCCTGCATAAATATCTATATTGAAAATGGCATCATCTTTTTGATTAGTTGATACGTTTCCATTGCTTGGATTAAAATTTGAAGTATCATACCAGATATTCACAACCGGGGTTACTACAGAATTGTTTTGAAATAATCCTATTGGGTTGAATTTCTCAGAAAATACTTCAAATTTCCACAAATTAGGATCTTTCCCGGCTGTTGCAGCTAATGCCTGTTGATCAATGGTTTCCTGTGCGAGAATTGCCGCAATTTGCAAACCAACAATCTCAAAATTGTCTTGTTTATCAATTAATGGAATAGTCATTTCTTATAAAATTGAAGAGTACAAAGCACTATTCCAAGTGTTCTATCAGGGTTGCCTTCTAAAACTATAAAAACGTGTGCTTCTCCAAGTTGATCAGTCCATTCAACCAGCCAAGGTTTTTTCGCTTTATCTGTTTGTTGTACTGGCAAAGAAGAAAAACCTTTTTCAGTGAGTTCTTTCATATCAATTGCAATTGTGGCAGTTCTACCACTTACAGCAACTCCTGTATTTGGATCAATTGCAAAACTTATATCATTTGATCTTCCTATGACTGTAGCTGAAAGAAAATCAGGGTCTGTGATTGTAATGACAGTTCCAAACCCATTTACTGAATCTTTCAGAGTGAAAGCTTTATCTTTTTGAGCGATATCTAAGAAATTCATTACTCAGGAGCTGTCAAAGACGCTTGTAATGCTTTCAACTCTTCCCTGATTTCATCTGCTAAATTTGCTTTCAACTCAATTTCCCATTTTTCCGCGAATTTAATCATAGGATCTTTTTTCATTTCGTCAAAATCAGCTTCCAGTATAGCTGTTGATCTTTCTTCAGCCATTTCTTTCTCAAGCCTTTCTCTTTCTCTTTCTTCATCTAATGCTAAAGATTCTTTTTTTAAAGGAACGGCTTTCAATATACCATCTTTGACAAACTTATCAATCATATTTTGCTTTTCAGTATTGTCATTTCCACTGAAACTTCCAAGGCTTATTCCTTTTTCTCCTGCATGAGCAACCCCCATTTTACAAGTCACTGTCCGGCCTTTCTGGACCTCGTAATTTTGTATAACATCTGCCATTTTAAAACCTGTTTGAGCCCGGCGTACCGGGGGTTGTTTATGAGACTGTGAATGTACAGAATGAATCAATATCAGTTAGAACACACAAAGGAGCTGATTTAACACCATAGGTTACGTCTGCACCCATCTGGTCAACAGCTCCATATATATGGAAATCGCCTTTCATTGTCTGAGGAATTTGATTAATCCCAATACTTGCTAGTCGCGGATCTGCTGTGACCAGTTTAGCAATTCCGGCAAAAAGAAGGTCAAAACGGGCGTTCATGCTTCCGAGCCATACTTTATCTGTTGGAACATATGGAACTTTTGTTCCTTCACTTGGCAGTCCAAAACCAACCGGAACGAGGAAAAACTGAGGATAGGACCAGACGTTTATGACCCAATCACCTATTGTTAATTGACCGTGAAATGTTGCGCCTTCTGAGTTCATTACAGGAGGTCTGAAATTCAGAGAATCGACACGCATAAAATCAGCTTTTTCCTTAAACTGGGCATTGTTCAACAATAAATTAAGGGCTGCTTCACCAAAAATACCATCTGTTGTACTGGAAAGACCGTCTTTTCTGTTGAGTAACGCGCCGCCAAACAAATCATCAATAGGAACCCCATTGGCGTTTGACCAATTTACAGCCGGTGTAATTTGGTGAGTTGCTTTCTGCTTAAAATCAACAGTGTCATTGTTGATCAAAACAACTGTTCCAGTGAAAAAAGCATCTGCAGCCTGTTTTTCAATAGCCCTTAAAATCTTATCTTGTAATAAGACTTGATCGTCTGTGATTGCTGCAATCACATCAGCCATTGTATTCTCATCATATTCAGTTTTGCCTATTGCCCGTTGCAAACGTTCATTTTCGTTGAAATTTGAATACTCATCATAAACGGGGGGGGTGTAGGTTTTGGTTGTGAACCGCTTATTCACATTATTCCGGCCACCTGTACCACGAACAATATCGATCGCGATATCTTCACCATTTCTTTTGATATCGAATACAATTTCCACTGTATCTGATTTGTTGTTGTCCGGGCTTTGGAACATGCTTGATAAAAAACCTGTGGGATTGGCTTTTTTCTTAAAGACCGTTCCCATTGCTCGTCTTAAAAAGTCCATTCAATCCTCCTTATTGATTATCAAGAATGTCGTTTCGGATACCTTTGATATCCAGAATTGTAAAATCTCTCAGTTGGTCGAGGGCTTTTTGAGGTACTGTACCCCCAGCCTGAACACTGAGTTCTAAAAATTGAACTTCGCCAGAAACCAGCATCCTACGTCGTTGATCTTCCGCTCCTGGTGCGCTTTCTGTAGACGGCATTACCCCTAACGCTTGCCCTGTTCCGTCAACGGCATCTTCAACCCATGGTACCCAATCACCATCAAGGTCTGTAATATCAAGTGCGAATTTGTCACCAACAATAAAATTTGCGCCTGCATCAGTTAATAACACTTGGATTCCTCCAGCTGATACAAGCAGAGTATCACCGGCAACATCTGACATGTTAAAATCACCTCCGACCTGATCACCGTTAGGGTCCTCAAGTTTAAATCTTCCACCGTGGGTAACTCCAACTTTTATGCACTCAAGATTCCAGCTTCCTGGAATTGGTGGCCCACCTGAAGCAAGAGCAAGAGCCGTTGCGGTTCCATCGCCTGTATTCCCACCATCGGGAGTAATTGCACCGGCAGCAACAAGGACTTTTGCCATAATGACACCAAGGGCATAAGTCAAGGCCCCTGTAAATTTGATAATTGCGTCTTCATATTTAGGGTTAAAAACCTCTAATTGAAGATTATCATTATTTTGAATGACTGGATTTGCCATTTTTACACCTCCGCTGTTGCAGGTTTGTTGCTCATTCCCATGACCTGGTCAACCAAGGAATCTTCTTTTTGTTGTTCTGAAAGTTCTGTATCACCATCATTGGCCAGGTCTCCATCTGGATTATCTTCTGTCCTGTTTTTGAGGTCGACATTTTTTAGCTGTGCAGATGCATAACCGGCAAAGACATCAGGGTCTTGAACATTCTTTTTGCCCTCAAGGCATTCAAGTGCAAAGTCCATCGCGCCAGTTGTTTTTGCCATTGTTACATGACCTTTTACTTGTTTCCAGACTTCTAAACGTCCCTCTTCAACTAATTGGGCGCAAAACTCTGGATGTTCACTTCTAAGTGTTGCTAAATCCATGATTTTACCTATTTCGGGTTTGATATTTGAGCCGTTAAGCCCAAGTTTACGACCTTTGCCCGAGGTTGCAGCGGGTATTGAATTACTGATTCTTTCGGGCGGTGGTGTGACCTCATCAATCATGTTTCTTGATAAGGCTTCATCTGCTAACATCGATGCACCACGACCAAAATCTTTTTTTATAACTTTTTCTGTTATGTTTTCGCCGGTTGCGGCTGATCTCCCTTCGGAAACCATTTTAATAGCTTTTTCTTCTATGGCATCAAGTTGTTTTACAAGTTCTTTTTCTCCTTTGACTGTGAAAGCATCCGGGTTTTTATTTGGAGCGTTTGAGCTTCTGACCATTTTTGCAAACTTAGAATCATCAAATACACGCGTTTGAACTCCAAGCCCTCCAATCTCATTACCAGAATTTGAAGAGACAATTTTATCCCCTTGAGAGGCTAAAATAAAAGCGGCACTTGTTGCCATTCCAACAACTTCAACTGTAATTGTTTTTTTTGCTGAGGAAAGAGCTTGTACGGCTTCTGTCAATCCACCCCATTCACCTCCAGGGCTGTCAATTACTAATTTATGTCCAGTAACAGAATTGTCATTTTCTCCACCATTAACAGAATCAATTATTTCATTGTAAGTTGTGTTCACACCACCGAAAAGAGAAAAGAAAAAGTCTTTATTTTTGGTAAGAGGTCCCAGAATTGATGTTATTGCAATATTGTCTTCTATTTTAGAAGCAGATTTTTGACCACGGTTTTCAGCTAATTCTTTGACAGACTCATCAGACAAGTTAAAATCTTCTGACTGTTCTAAAAATCTAGCATGCCAGGAGGGATCGATTAGTAATATTTCCATTATATTCAAGGATTTTCTAAATTCCATTTAATAATCACTGCTATGTTAGCTTTTAGTGATTCGTCTTTTCTTTCTTTTGGTATCTTTTTTAGATATGAAATGGACAATAAAACATTGTATTTTTCCACACTATCAGGCTTTAATAATATTGATTTTACGTTTAAATTGATTATTCTGATATATTCATTTATTCTGAATTCAGTATTTAATTTAATAGATTCTTCAATATTTTTAAGATCAGGTTTTATTATATTTTTTACCGCTGTATGAATCCCCGTTTGAAACCCTTTATCTGCTGGCTTAACAAAAAGAGCCCCCCCAAAGAATGAAAGACATATTGAAAGAGCAAATATTAGAAAATTCTTAATATTAAAATTTTCTAATATTTCTTTAGTCATATTTTATGTTAGAATCAAACAATATGTTTTACTAAACTCCTTATTTTATTTCAAAAATAGATAATTCTGTCAATAAATCCTGAATAATGATTTTATAAACCTTGACTTTCAACTATATGCCCTTCTGCAATAGCTTCGAGTAATATTATAGATGCCCCAATTGAAAAATCGTCTTGGATTAAAAATTCTAAATCTTCTCCAAGAGGGAGCCTAATAGCAACACCTAATTCAGTTAGCCCGTTAAATGACATTTTAGCTGTGAAACCATCCTCTCCTTGCTGTGAATTTTCTGCTGTAGTAATTTCAAAATCGCTTATTGCCTTCAGTTCAATATTAGATTTTACATTAAATATATTATTAAAAATACCATTTCTTCGACGTAAAATTAAACCATTAAGAAGCCTTGATATATTTGCAAATGTTGTCAAATCAAGTGAAGAATCGGTAACACAATGGATACTAATTTTATGAACATCAAGTGAAAGTTCAAGACCTTGCGGAGACTCTACCCCTCTCAATCCAAAAACTTGAGTTGTTGCTGAACCGTCAACATTCATATTTATGTCAGATGTTTGTATCAAAGTTCCAATTGGATAATCAAAATCTAAAGGGCTATCAAAATTAAGTACATTTCCTACTGGTGGACCTAATTGAGTGTAAAATGAAAAATTTTTTGTGGGTGGGTCAAATATGATTATGTATCCTTGATCTATGAAACCTGTTACATCATCTAGTGTAACTGATTTTGAGTCTTTTACTCCTGTCACTGTTAAAAATGATGCAGCATTGACTTGATTAAATTGAATAATTACTGGGCGGTTAATATTATTGCTCGCCCGTACAGCAACATTTCCTTCAGGACCAAATGGCACTGTTGGAGTATTTCCTGATTTCTTCATATTTGCATCTCAATAACGGCAGCTTTGTCTTTTGCGTAAAAATAAAAATCAGATGGAGTATCGTGTACATGACTAACTTCTTCATCGATAACAAGAGTTCTACCAATTAAAATTCCAACGGGTGCCGGATTTCCGTTTTCGACAAATGTAAAAAACAATTGATCCTCACTTTGTTTATTGATGAAATTACCATTTGTTATGCCCGTAGCGACTTTTTGCCACGTATTTACGGGGTCTATATTGACTAAAACAGGATCAGACATTAGTTTATAAGCTCCATTTCTTCCATTTTTTCCAAAACAATATCTTCAATTGTGTTGCCGAGTAATTCTTTAAGTCCACCATTTTGAAGATTAGATAATGATTGTTGATCAGTTTGGCCTGAAGCTGGTGCATTCATTAATCCAGCAACAATTAAAGGTTGATGAGCTTCAGCTAATAGTTGATTTTCTTTTTTCAACTGTTTAACATTCCTGGAATATTTCATTCCAGTTAATTCACGGGTAGACCTAGCTTTTGTCGAATATCCTTGCTCATCTTTTTTGATATAAGAGTTTGTTTCTTTTAATGGGTCAACGTGTGGTTTAATTGCACCGGCCCAATCTGAGTCAATCCATGCTCCAAAGATATCGAATTTTTTTGGATCTCTCCATGATTCTAAAAGACCTACTGCTTTTATCCGATCAGTTAGAACCATTGAAATCAACCAATTTTCATAGATTGGCTTTGAATATCCAGCTGCGAAAATAGAGCGTTCTTTATCTAAGAACATTTTAAACTCTGAATTTGCTTGTCTGGAGCTGGAAAAATTAGAAGTAAATGAAAGTTTTAAAACTTCAGGGGGGATCTCGTGTGTCCAGGCAATAGCGGAGACAATGGCATCTTCAAAAACAACAAAGCCAACATTGGGCCTTTTACTGTCGAATGAGACCGGCTCTTCATCTTGTGCAAGTTCATCAATGACCATTCCAGGAATCCATTTATCCATTGAAAATTCTCTGGTCGTTCCATCGCCCTGGGTGATATCAACATTGTCCCTTCTTTTTGCTCCACCTGAAAGTGTTCTTGTACTTGGCTTATTCGAACCTTTTTTGACGAACATTGCCAGCATAGAATTAACCAACGCGGCCCTTTGTTCGCTATCTCGATTTCTGTCCATCTCTTTAAGAGATTGAGCGACAAGCCCGAGAAGAGGTAAGCCCCTTACATCATCAAGTAATCTTTTTGAGCCATACAGCAACCAGGCAATTTTACGTCCGGATTTTGGACCATTGGCAGGAATTCTAATTGATTTTGTTTTCCTTTTTTCAAATTTGTTGGTATAAAAAGCAATGTGTCTTCCATTTTTATCGACTTCAACACCATGCTTAATCTCGTTTCCTCTTTTCTCAGCGTTCTTTTTGTGGTCCCCTTCTACAGGATCTTGAATATGTCTACCGTCAATTAGTTCTGTAACAGGTAATCCTGTAACAGGGGATTGTCTTAAAACGATCAGAACATCGCCCGAGATATAAGCGGTCTTCTTAGCCATCGCCTGAAGTTCACCTTCAGTGCTGAGTTTTTTCCAATCAACTAAATCTTTATTGTTTCCCCATATCCGGTAAAGATTTTCAACATTTTCAGACCAATCATTTGCTTCATCGTCGGTAATCGGGAGGAGATCACTAACAGGTGTGGCTTCCAGACTCAAACCAGTGTTAATTATGTTTGTGACTAATCGGTTGATTAATCCGGCTGCATAAAGATTTTCTGTGAATAGTTGAACAGATTTTGCTCTTAGTTCCCAATAGTCGATAAATTCAAAACCGTGATTGGCAGAGAAACCACCGGGGAATTTTTCACCATCGAAAAGAGAACTGAAAATATTTTGAGTGTAAAGCTGGTAGACGGATTGTTTGATTAAATCAGTGGGGTTTTGTTGTGGTGGTTCCTGTGGCTCTTGCTTTATAAGGTCGGTTATCGGTTTAAACCAATGTTTAGGATTCATTACCAGCCCGGTATGATTTGCTGAGAAGCACCCTTACATCTGGCTTCTAATGTGGAAATCCGATCTAAAAGGCTATCGTATTGGCTTTGTAACCGTTCTACATCTGGTCTTGTTACTCTTTGGCTGGATTGTCCGGTGTCAAGTGTATAACTTTGGTGGGGGTTGGCATATAGAAAGGTTATAGCATCATTAAGCAATACAACCTGCGCCTTTGCGTTTGTGATTTGATCTAACCAGAATTGTTCAGCCATGGAACAATTATTGTGTTTAATATATTTTTTGTCAAATTTATTTTAACAGTTGTTTTTTACTTCATTTCCCCAGCAATCCCACCCTTGAGATGATTCTCTAGCGAAAAGTTCTATTCGTTGAATATCTCCACAAAGTTTTATTATTTTATTCTTTGTTTCCTCTGGTTTTTTTGAGTGCTTTCTAATAGGGGCATAAATAACCTGATGAACTCCTGCGTCCTTTCTCTCCGGCTTCCCTTTGGTCGCCAATAAACAGAATTCTGAATTGGAACGAGTCCACCTACCCATACCCCAAAAACTATCGAAGTTATCTTGTGGTAAAAAACTATATTGTTTTGGGTTGGTTCTTTTGTTTGTTTTGATCCATATAAAAGCACATGTTTTAAATACAAATCCCCAAGATTCAACAACCTTCAAGCTTTCATAAATCTTCGGCCACGTTCCCCAAAGAAACAAGACGCAATCATCGGCTGTAATTGATCTAATCGGCAAATTACATATTTCGTCAATAGCCATAGTTTTATAATACCGTTCTGCACCAGCCTTATCATTATATGACCATGGAGGATCGGCATAAATTAAACCATACTTTTTATTAGGAAATTTAATCATACAGTTTCCAATTGCTCCATTTTATACTTCCAGAAATCATCATATACAATTCCCTCGTGTCCTAACTCTGTAATGCATATATTGTAAGCGTAGAAATCAAGGATCGCCATATTATACACACGATCATCCCAGGCATGATTATCTTTGTTCGCAATTTTTCGCCAATAAAATCCAAGCCTCTGTTTTGTCTTCTTGTGGTATTCCGTGACCTTCTCCTCTGATTCGTATTGCCTGAAATAATCATCCCCGTAATCTTGTGGATAGTTTGGGTATCCAACTGGCTGCACTTCCCCATCATTCCAGTCTGACCGCAACCAAGCCGCAAGTCGATCCTTATATATATTCACATTTAGAGTGTAAAATACGTTTCCATATTTGTTTTTTGATTCATGGAAGAGTGTTTTATAAGTTTTATTTTTTGGAAGGGAATCACGCCCAAAAATAGGGTAAACACCCTCTGAATACTGGCCCGTAAATTGGTATACTTCATCTGTTCGGTAACCAGCATCAACGGCGGTTATATCTACGCTGTATTCAATGTGGTCATCAGAAACCCATGTTTCAGTTTCGATAATATTTGATAGTTTTTGCCATGGGGAATTAACACTTGATAAATCCTCTGTATCGCCTTCAATGTTTCGCCAATCAATTGAATAAGTGCGGCCATCTTTGCACCATCCCAAAATTTCAACGTCGATCCTGTCTTTGTGGACATCGGCGGCAAGGGTGATTACAAGAATTCTTGAACCAGTTTCTTTAATGCAAATTTGATTTTTAATTTCATTTCTTGAATAGACGGCTCTCCTATGGGTTATAACTTTTTCATATTTTGGTGAAGCCCCTCTTTCTTCAAACGGCCATCCTTCAATAGTGTTTTTAAAAGTCTTATAAGATTCAATATCTTTAACTCTCTGGTTTTTTTCATCCCACCATTTAAGCCATTTTACCGTGATCGCTTCCCAACTCAACATTCCGATAGGAGCATAAAAAGAAGGGAGCCAGAAACTTTCAAAATCGGCTTCTTTAGCGACCGCAGTTGGCCTCCATTCGCCCCGTTTTATGAACCATTCTTTGTCATAATTCTTGATCGAATGAAGACAGGATTCACAAAGATAACAAACTGAATCAATGATTAGATTAAAGTTTTCATCAACTTCATATTTAAAGGCAAATTTTTTTCCATCTTTACGGACACCTTGCAATCTTAAATATTGCATGTGGTTACATTTTGGACAGGGGACGAAAAAATGTTGTTGGTCACCAAGTAGATATTGCTTATATATTTTTGAGGTCTGGAGAATAAGAGGAGTTGATTGATATAGAATCTTTCTTGTATTTTCGAAACTTGCTGATCTGTTTTCAAAGAGATCTTCTATACTTCCCTCTTTTCCTGCTGTGTCGGGCCATGCATCGAACTCGTCAGCTGCTTCATTCCGGAAAGACATTTGACGCAATTTAGCAGGGCTTTTGGCACCATATGAAAGAAGGAAACCACCGTCAAAATCTTTTTGGGTTGTGGTGTTACCAGTCTTTTTTGATTTGGCATCAGGGTTGTAGATTAAATTTTCTAAACCACAATTTGCAATCATTTTATCGACTTTGATATTGATTGCCGTTTTTGCCAATTCAGCATCTCCAGTTACAAAAAGCATCCCGCAAGGATCATGTTCAATCGTGTAGCCTATCCAGTTTTCCAGAATTCCTGTTGATGCGCCTATCTGCATTCCCTTCATTAAAGCCACCTTTCTGGTTGAAGAAAGTTGCGAAAGAGCGTCCATTATCCTCACAAGATATTTTGTGTAATCATTATCCCATGCTCCAGGCTTTGAAGTCAGTTCTTTAGGCATTACCCTATTTTTTTCAGCCCATTCAGAGACTAAAAGAGTCAGGTGTTCATCTGTGAGGTTTTCAATTGAGGAAATTATATAACCGGCGTCTTGTTGCTGCTCTAGTGTTATTCCTGATTTTATGCCGGGTAAAACTTGAGTTTGTAAATTTTGAGTCTCTTCAATATTCGAAAACAGATCTCCTTTGCTTCCGTTCAGGATATAAATTGCTATCAGCACATCAATTGCAATTTTCTTTTTAGTTTCGGTCTCCAATAATACGGTTAATTCTGATATTGTTTTTTCTGATAGGATTTTATAATTGGTTTTGAATTCTGAAAGGCCTGTTTTTTTAAGTATAATTTCAGGTGTTTGTTTTTCAATAGATTTCAGAATTTCTAAAATTATAACCCCTTTCGTTGCTGGATAGTTTTTATATTCTGAATTTAATTTTTCAATAGATTGAAGTAAATATTTATTCATATTAGAATATGCTTAACAAATGACATCTATTGAGTGATTAGCATTATTTTTCAAAATTGCCTCATTTAAAAAAGCTTCATCACTTTTGTACATCTCTTTTGATTCTTCAAATAAAATTTGTTCGGCCATGTTGTTTGAAGAATAGTTCATACTGCCTTCTATTTGATAATAGTTATCCCCACATTTTGCCAGTGTTAGTTTTAGATGAATCCATGCAAAACAAAGGTGAATATTTTTATTTTTACTTCGAAGTTTTAAAACAGTGCTTTTTATATTCTCATACTGCTTGGGATCTCTGAATGTATAAGATGATGCGACCCAAAGAGACATCTTTTTTATCCTTCCAGAACTTACCAAATCAGATAAAACGCTAATAGTCTCCTTGTTGAGTGTATAAGTTGTTATTGTGAGTTGATCAATCGAACCATGGTGCTCAACTATTTTTAATAAAACAGCAAATAAATTTATTGATTGCTGCATTCTAATTCTGAGTTGTTCACCTTTTTTTGGTAATCTTAGTTCATTTTGAACGTTATAAATTATCTGGTAGGTTTTTTCTTTAATATTAGCTGTTGTCACCTGCAGCTTGTCTAAAAATCGCTTTGCTTCTTTTTTAAAGCTGTCAGAAGTTTTATTTTTAGATGATAAACCTAAACCTAAGTCTAAGTCTAAATCTAAATTTAGATCAATGTTTAGATTTTTCATTTAATCAATATTTTAATTTTCTTTCAAAATCCTTTGGATATAAATTAACGTTTGTCGCGAAACTGGATATTTGGTTGTTCACTTTTGGACAATTTGTTGGTTCCCCGGACTTTTTATGCGCGCGGTCCGGGAGTATCGTCATAAAATATAACATATTGAGTGTCATCTACATTTGACCCCTTCCAGCATTTTGCAAAAAGAATAGTCGCAATTTGTTCTTCCATTTCAGGACCGAGATCTTCATGCCAATGTTTATCTTTTGGCATTATTCCACTAACAACATTCCCATTTACGGCTGTAATAGTGTCGGAATTATCCCACAAATAAACATTTGCTTTATCACATTTTTTCAATGCTCTTTGCAACGATTCCACGGCTTTAGTTTGTTCAGATGTTAAAAAATAATCTTTAGCCATTTTTTAAATGTTTAGTATTTCGGTTTAGCAGTAGTAAATTGCCTGACTTTATGAGTCTGATATTTAAAATCTTTATGGCAAAAATGGCACCTATAAAGTTTAAAATTTCTTCTGTAATAGTATCTACTGAATGCCCTCCTAAAACCTCTTTGATGCAGTGAGGACATATTAATATTTGCTTTGTTTAATTGAAAAACTATAATCCTACTTTATTACAGACATTTTGAACTATCCTGTTAATGTTTCCCTGGATTTTCTGAATTTTACGAGATCGCTCACATTCCCACCGATCAACCGGGTCCATTTTATCCCAGGCTTTAAATAATTTCCGATTCTTCCTTGAGACAATTCCTTTACCCGGATAAGCAGATTCCATATAAAAATATGTCCGGGCAATATCGCCTCTTACAGATTCAGTAGGTTCTGCGGTTCTGTTTGAGACCTCAAAGTCACATTTTCCGAATTTTCGAATCTCCCCAGGGATAATTGTAAATGAATAATTTGATCTAAGACCATTTATTTCACCAACTGATGGTACCAGATTGTACATGTCAGCTTCCATTAATTTGAAAGTCTTATCTACCTTTTTGGCGCATCGTCGACCTTTATACGACTTCCCTTTTTTGGTGACACACTTTTGATCCCCTTCACGCCATGACTTAAAACTTTGCCCAAATGCATGAGCCGGGACTACATGCTCCCATTCTAATTTTTTGGCTCTTTTACTGGTTTTATTTTTTGGAGAATAACCACAGGAATTCCAATCAATTTTTTTACCGATATATGAACACCCGCAATAAAACGTTGATTTATGCTTCAAATAAAGATTTGCGGCCAATATTTTGGCTTTCCTAAATGAAGTGATTTTGTTGTTTTTGCTGATATTTAAAGAATCAGCTGCTAATAGCGATGGTATAAAAATAAATAGAATGATAAGTTTTTTCATTTTTAAGGTTTAGTTTTGAGTTGTTATTAGAAAAACACGAAAGGTTCGTTAGCTAAGTCCTGAATTTAGTTGAGATTGGATCTTTTCAAAATCTTGTTGATTATTAGACAGGGCAAGTGCTGCATCTTTAATGAATAAAGATTTTATGTTTTTCTCAGCATTAATTATTAAGCTATGGATATCATCTTCTCTTTTTGGATCTAATATCCAGATAACTAAATTTTTGAGTTCCTTTTCCATTTTCATCCCCTGTTTGAGTTAAATTATGCAATTAGGTTGTTAAGTTCTGAATGACTCAACTTAAATATATCGTCTCATTTACTTGATAGTTCGTCAAGTATTATCTTGGTTTTATTTACAATTTTTAGTTTAGTTTAATGGGTTTTAGATTTTTTTTGGATTCCTTCTAAAATTTTATAGTGTCTGACTTTTACGTTCCGACATTCATCCTTTGTGAGTGGACGATTTTCATCCTGCACAATAAGACCACCTATCAGCTCAATTGGATCAATATTGAGAGCCAAACTATACAAACGGTTCCATATTTTTCGATCAATTTCTTTTTTGTTCATCGTTCTTCCTGTAAGTTTTAATTTTATCTAAAAGTAAGTTATTGAGTTAATGTTTCGTTAAATTCTCAGCTCAAAATTTGTTTTAATTGTTTAGGAGTTATCCTATCTGCTTTATATTTTGCAGCTATTTTTGCTATTTTTGCTTTTTCCATCATCTCTTGTTCGTGGTGTGGAATATCATCAAAACTGGGTATTCCTTTCCAATAATCTTTAGCTTGAGCTGTTGTTAAAGTTTCCATGATGTTCCTTTTTTATGAGAGTTTTGTTGAATCTGAGTGACTCAACTTAAATATATCGTCTCATTTACTTGATAGTTCGTCAAGTATTATCTTGGTTTTATTTGATTTATTTTATCCAAAAGTAAGTTGATTAGTTTTTCAGTCCCTTTGCCGTGGAATCCTGTTTTCTTAATCTTTGAGATCTGGGATTCATCGACACCAAGAATCTTTGCCAGCTCCCGTGCTGTTTTGCAGCCGAGAACGGTTTTTATTTTTTGGATTAGCATTAGTTTTTTTCGTTTTCAATTTCTTCAGTTATTTCAAAATCTAATATATCGTCACCAGTCCAGTAGATATCACAATTTCTTGTGATGAAAGATCCATCTGACATCACCCACGTTTCCTGATCAAGAATATCTTTTACTCCAACACATGAGTCGTTTAAATCGTCGTGCAATTCGCTATTATCTAAAGCAGAATATCCACCCTGAACCATATTTTCTTCAAATTTATTTCTTAGTGATTCAATTGTTTTTTCTGCTAAGTTTTGATTTTCCATAATATTTCCCTTTTTTAAATTATTAAATTATGATTAAAGTTGACTGTCGAAATCAAAAATATATTAGCTAAAGTATCCTTGGAAAATCTTACCATCTTTCTGATATGCAATCATAAATCTGGATGAAAACTTTTCTTCAAAAACTAACGAGGTAATTCCTTCTAATTTGATATCGGATAATCTATTCCATCGTTCTGAAGCATTTTTAATTATTTTTTCTATGCTGGCGGGGCATTCTCTTACTTTCAAGACTTTGCTTACATTTCCTTTAAGAACTCGTTTTAAAGCAGACTTAACTTTTTTTACTGTTGGATAAACCTCTTTTTTATTTACTACATGAGATTTATTTTCACCCCATTTTTTATCAAAACAACTTTGGCATATTTCAGAATGTTCACCTGATGCTGAATGATTGTGAGTTGTTCCGCAAATTTCGCAAATAATCATTTTGTTTCCTTTTCGAGAGTTTTGTTGAACCTGAATGACTCAACTTAAATATATCGTCTCATTTACTTGATAGTTCGTCAAGTATTAGTTGGATTTATTTTGATATATTTAAATCTTTTATTAAACGCATGGTTTCAGCCTGTTTTAAGATTCAATAATTTTTATAGGGTATAGAGATTCAACTAATTTCTTTTTCATGATGTACATTGGTGTTTTCATCCCTTTTACATCTTCAAAAGTGACTTCTCCGTCTGACCAGAATATTTGAAAGTCCACTCTGTAAGTCACATTTCCTGGAAGATGAAAAGGCACTTGTCTGAGAAAAAAAACAACTTCTTTAGCCCTGATCAGTAGTAATAATTGGTCATACCTTGAAGCCTCTTTTTTAGAACCAAATTTAAACCCATTTCTTTCAGTTATCTGGGCGTTGAATTTGTGACTTCTCATTTTAAACAATTGGAAAGCAGGAATTCACACCCCTGCTTGGTTAAATTAATTCAAAGGGCCTTTATAAACTTCTATTCCCGTCCCTTTGAATTCCTCGACTGAATCACCATTATTTTCTTTTGTCTGTCCTTCTTTAACTCTTTTGCAGATTTTTTCAAAGGCAGATTCAATTGCTTGGTCTACCTGATCGATCAGAAAACCAAACTGGACCCTACCATCACTTGTTCGTCTTCTCATCCTGACAATTACCTTAAAATAATCACCTGTTTTATAAACAGGAATAACAATAACAAAGAAACTGGGAACTTTAAAAGTTTTGTCTCCGGTATCTTCGTTGCTGTATGACACGATTGTTTCACCTGTCACCACGTCAAGTTTTGATTTGATCTTTTCTGAAACACTCAAATTCAAATCAAGAATTAATTTTTTGAATTCTACTGGATTGACAGTTTTTACCACTTCATCATTTAATTTATGTTCACCGCCACACATAAAATCAATTCTGTTGTCCTCAATGAATTGGGCAAACTCTTCCTGTGACATCAACCTATTATTCTTTTCTATCCACTTTAACCATTGCCTCGAAAATTTAAGCTCCAATTTTGCTGAAAAATCTGACCAGGCTGGAGTGTCCTTACCATCGTCGTTGAAGATTGCTTTTACTGCTGGTACATTTGAATCAGCAACAATAATTGTTTGGTCCTCATTTTTGTGCTTATTCACATAACTGTTGAAACTTTCGGTTGAGGTAAAAGTCCTTTGACCTGTTTTTCGATCAGGTTGTATTTTGTAATCTTCGATTTCTACAATTTCAAACCCTTGAGGAATGATGAAGTGTTTAGAAGTTTCAGTTTCATGTACAATTTTAGCGACGTTGATTTTCATCCCTGCATCAATTGCTGATTCTGTGTTACTTTTATTATCCATTTGATTTAAATTGTTGGCTGCTTTATTAAAAAAGGGAGCGGTTGCCCCCGTTGTTTAAATTTCGTTAACTTCTTTGTGACTTCCAATCTCTAAAACATTATCATGTGTTTTCATCTGGTCGGGATTACCATCATGTAATTCATGATTACTATCAGAGAACATAATCGTGCTTTCCATATCCAGCTCTGGAATCATTGGAACGACTTTGGAACTGATAATAATATCGTGAGCCCCTCTTTTTTTAAATCCTAAGGTGATCACAAGTTTTCCAGTTTTTCCAGAAACTTTTACCCCTGCGATAACTTTTTTTTGTTTTCTTGCGATTTCCTCAAGCAATGCATAACCGCCGTATTTCTGAAGAACTTCAGCGGTTTTTTCTTCTTCGGTATTCATTGGCATTTTTAATTTCTCCTTTTGTGGGCCAGATATGGCCCGTGGTTGATTTGATATTATTTTATGATCCGGGGTGAATCCCGTCCTTCTAATTATGGACATCTGTAGGATTAGCCCGGAGGTCAAGAAAAGCCACTTTTACAGGGCTTTTTGAACCCTGAAAGCGGCTGGCCTCCTTTATCAACTAAAAAAGAGATATATTTTTCGTAATAATCAAGATCTGAAATATCGAATACGCAATAAATCATTTTATACCGGTTAAAGTGATTTCATTCCCTATAATTTTTGTGTTAAAATTTAGATCAAAGGTGATTTTGTATCTTTCTATTTCCATAATAAACCAGCAAAATTCATGAAAGTACATTTTGATTTCCTTACCGTTTCTTAATTCGACTATCGCGATGTTGATTTTTTCGTGCTTGGTCATTTAGGCCTCTTTGATTTCTTCCATATGAATTTGCATGATGGATCTTTAAAATAAAAATTAGACTTAGAATCTAAAGATAAGGCCAAAAATCTAGTTAGATGATAGGCATTGGGTTTTACAATCCTCAAACAACAAAAACCTTGCATTAAATACCCGCAACTCCCCTTTTCCCCATTACAAAAATCTGAGTGATCATAGATGTTTATAATAATATTTGCTTGTACGGTCATGTTTGCTTTTTATTTAGGTTGATGCAGATGCATTAACGTTTCTTACTCTCTGGATTTATCCGTCAATGAGTAGTTAATCGCAACTCAGTAGCGACCATTTCTGGCACATCTGCTAAGTCAGTTTCAGTTACTCTTACGGAGTCTCTTTGCACTGACAGCAACTGATATAGCACACCCAAATTTGGCACCTTTAGATATGTTCAAGATGATCGGATTCCAGCGAGTAAATTTCTTCTTCTCCGTGTGTGCCATAACTGATATACTCACAACCTGACCACAAACAGGAACTTTTGAAGTCCCTTCCGGTATGGTAAACCATAGTGCACCCCGTGTTTTTACCGCTTAAACTATATTTATGGCCAAGTGTCAATATATCAATTAAACTAATTATTTCGGCATTGAATCGATGTTTTCTTGATAGTGTCTGAATGCTTCCTCATCATAAGAATCTTTTGCTTTGATGTTAAAAATATTCATTATAAAATTTTTAAACTTTGCTAACATAATATATCAATTAAATGGTACAGAGTAGGATTCGATTCCTACAAAATTTTAACAAATATGCTCTAGCGTACAACATATCGGATATACTTATCGAGTGACCAATATATAATACTGATATCGCTCCCGCCATCTGTACCAAGTTAAATTAAAAATCGTATATTTTATCAGAGCAATCTAAGTGCTCAACACACATTCCAAAATCACCCCAAACAGCCGTTTCTCTGACAGATACCCAACAACTACACTTTTCACATATGCCTTGAAAATCACCGTAAGGGTCATTTTCTTTGGGCTCTCCATTGCGACCGCCTACATCAATTTCAATTTTTATTTCTTCACCTTGGATATTCAAATCTACACTGGATTTTATGTTGCTTCCTGGTATTTGTAAAAGTACCATAGTCTACCATTAATCATTAAAGTTATATTCAACTACCTGGGATTCCTAGGCAGTTCAGTATAATTTACTATTTTCACCTCTTATTAAGGTTATTCTATTAGGTTAAAGTTGCTAATTAGTCTCAACCTTAAATCAGGTGAAAATTAAATGCAAGGTTTTTCTGTACATTTTAATTAAGGACATGTAGTTATGTAGGAAACAACCAAATAAAAGGAGAATGTAATGCATTATGGAAAATCATTAGTAATAGCAATGGCACTGAAGGGAGTGAGTAACAAAAATCTTGCTGAATATCTCAAACAGGCACCTCAAACCGTTTCATCATGGAAAAGATCAGGCAGCATAAAACAAATAACATTAGTTAAAATTTGTAAATTCCTTGAAATGGAAGTGAGCGACTTTGTTAAACTTAGTGAGGGACAAAATGTTAGGTAAAAAGGTTTTTGAATACAGAGGTAAACATAATATAACCCAAGAAAAGTTTGCTCAATTGTGCGGGGTTTCTCGACCTACAATTAATAGAGTGGAAAAAGATAATATTAAATTACACGCCAGATCACAGGGTAAAATTATGGCGGTAGTGGACCCGATTTCTGATGAATGTGAAAATATAAAAGATGAGACTGATAAGCTTCTTATAAAGAGAAAATAATGAAAGATGGGAATTGGATACCCATTGATAAGAACCTTGCAAAATTTTTCCCTGATAGAAAATTCTCAGAGATAGAAGCGGCTTTTTCTCTTACACTTGATTGTGATAATAATAAAAGTGCTTCAATAGCAGGATATTCTAAATTATGGGGGTGGTCACGTTCAAAGGTTCGACTGTTTTTGGATAACATGGGAGTTGAGATTTCCTACCCTGAAGACCTATCAAAAAAGCAGAATCAAAAAGGACAGATCAAAGTACAGATGAGAGACAGATCAGCTACAGATCAGCTACAGATCAGAATGGTCAATACAAAGGGTTCACATTTTATAAAGGACAGATCAAAGACAGATGATGGACAGATAAGCGACAGATCGCCGGACACTACTAGTAAACCTATTAAACCTAAACCTAAACCTAAAAAAGAAACATTTTCACCTTTAAAAAACAAACAGGAATTTATTGACCAGCTTCCAGAATCGATCACAAGAAAATATGAAATGAGCTTAGTTTTATCCACACTTGAAAACCTAATTGATTACTGTAAAGCCCATGGGAAAAAGTATATTGACTACAATGCAGCTTTAAGAAGCTTCTTAAAAAAAGATCTTAACAACTCTAATAAGCAAGCTGGGAATGAAAAGCCTAAACAAATATTCAAATCTAAAATTATTTCAAAAGAAGAACGTCAAAATCAACTTGGAATTAACAGAAAAAACTCAGGGAGGATGTCAGGATGAGCGAACTTTACGATAAAGAGGCAGAACAGGCCGTTTTAGGATCAATACTTTTCGATAATTCGGTTATTGAGGAAGTTATGGATAGATTAAAACCTGTAGATTTCTTCTTTGGAGAACACAATCTTTTTTTTAAGTACATGATTGAATTGTTCCAGGAAGGAAGCCCTATAGATGAGGTCTTGATAGGGGCAAAAATTGGGAATAATAATCAAACTGACACTATTTTATGGAACTTAGTAGATTGTTCTCCTGAAGTTGGGAACGTGGACGAATACATCACTGTCGTTTTAGACAGATCAATTTTAAGGCAACTCCAAAATCTTGCAGACGAAACAAAAATTCTTGTCGGATCAAAAAACGCTACTGAAGTGATTGCGGAAGTGTTGGCGAAAGTCACAAAACTAAAAGACTCCATCAAAAAAACAGTCGAATTTAGTCATATTGGAGATATCTTAAAAGATGTTTTTGAAAAGATCGCAGCGGCTAGTGAAACCCCTGATAAAGTTATTGGATATGAAACGAGATATGCAGACATGAACGCATTAACACAAGGTCTTCACCCTAAAGAGATTTTTGTAATAGCTGCAAGGCCCTCCATGGGAAAAACTGCATTGGCAATAAATATTGCAACCGATATTGCACAAAAATATAATGACGAGGATGTTCTTGTTTTCAGTGTTGAAACTCATAACAATCAACTTGGTACAAGGGTTGTTTCTTCTGAAGCAAAAGTGGACTCAACAAAAATGAGAAGTGGAAACCTAAACCAAAATGAGTGGGACAACTTATCAAAAAACAGCCGAAGGTTGTCAAGAATTCCACTGTACATAAATGATTCAGTTTCAACGATTGAACAAGTTGTTTACCTTTCCCGTAAACACAGCAAAAAGAACAAAATTTCATTGATTGTGGTCGATTATCTACAATTACTAAAAACGACAAATAGGAAATTCTCAAGAGAACAAGAAGTCTCAGAGGTTTCACGATCTCTTAAACTATTAGCGAAAGATTTGGATTGCTGTGTTATGCCCTTATGTCAGCTAAACAGAGAATTAGAAAAGCGACCAAACAAAAGGCCGATTCTCTCAGACCTTCGAGAATCAGGGGCTATTGAACAGGACGCTGATGTTATCGCTTTTATCTATCGGGAAGAAAAGTACAACGAAAATACTAAGGAAAAAGGTATTGCTGAAATTAATTTTGCTAAGCACAAAAATGGAGAGACAAATACAATTAAACTTCAGTTCACTGGTAAATATACAAGATTTGATAATTTAACACACAATTACGGGTAAGAAGAATTTTAGAGGGTTGTATTGCTTTAAACTTAATTAGGGAGATGATTGTGAGTCTATTTCAATGTGATGAGTGCGGATGTTGTGAAAATACTGCCAGTGCCGGAGGGTATCACTTACGCAAGCACAAAGGGGAACCTTCATTATGTTCTGAATGTCTCCATGGAAAATGGCATGGAAGATTCAAAAGAAGATTCTTCCCTAAAGGAATGTTTATCACTAACAGGGAAGGGAATTTAGAACATAAAGAAACCGGCCGTACTGATATTGAAAAGTATGAAATTAAACCTTTAACTTAATTAGGGATGTGATTAGATGGATAACCCCTTGGAAAAATGCATTACATTAAACTGTCCATTATCAAAGGATTGTGAAAGACACACAAAAAATCCGGAAAAATATAGTAGTGTAACCTTGTATAATGTTGAGTATTTTAAAGCATATGATTGGTATTATTGCAAACATCAAATAGAGAAAAACAAATCTTAATTAAACAGGATAAGATGATGAAAACAGCAACACTTGAACAGTGTAAAAAATTCAAAGAATTGGGAATTAAGTTTGAAATAGAAGAATTTGAAACTTTGACTTGGGGAAAAGACTTTTGTGGGGAATGGTATGTTGGGAGGTGGCAAGAACAAGATGAATGTATCTCTGCACCAACATCCGGAGAAATAGCAGAGCGTTTGCCAAATAAAATTATCAGAAAACCAGGTGATCTTCATTCACTAGAAATCCACAAAAGATATTCAGATTGGGCCGTGATTTATTGGGAAGAAGGAAAAGGTTTATTGAAGCGCATAGAAAACAAATCATTTACCCAAGCCCTGGCTGACATGCTAATATGGGTCAAAGAAAATGGGTACTTAGGGTGAAAAAATCAACCAGTCTTACTTTTACCCAAGCTAAATATTTTTTAAAAATAGTAAAATTTACTTGGAGTGGTTTTGATAAAGAGTCAATAAAAAAAATATTTAAAATGACTTTCTTGAGAATCCTAAACAAAAATACGAATCTTTACAATCTTATTTGGAGATATAGAAATGGAACATGAATTAAACAAGGAACAACTAGAATTTCTGGATTTATTACTTGACATAAAAGCTGATTATTTAGGTGAACCGATTAAACGGCTTGTTAATATGCAAAAATTAATAAGCAGTCGTGAAAAAGAAATCCGCAAAGATCAGGAAATGATTACTATTGAGAATTTTACTAAGGGCAAATATGAAGATGCTCTGAAAGATTTAAACTTTAGGTTAACGAAAATAGAGAAATGGTAAACACTAAAACAGTAGGGCAATGAAAGTTACCTTTATTTATTCATCATTCGACCATGTTAGGGCCATACAATCATAAGAAAATAGATCATGTTCTTTTATTAAATATTCTGGTCCATCCTTATCCGGGGGATTGTCAAATCTAATTCCACATTCAGCTCCATTACATAACCATGCGGTTGCCCTTCCCGGTAATTTTCCCCATAATACCACCACCAAACAGCATTTTAATTCTCTTTGATTCTACATGGTGATAATTTTCTGTTCCTGTATCTATTCTGCAATTTTTGCACTCAGGTTCTTCCGGGCGTTCTATTATTGTTTTTAGGAATAGCCTGGAAACTTTTTTCGACCTTTTGATTTTTGGTCCTGGTTTTTCTAATTTCATACTACATTTTTAAGTGAATCTTAAAACTTCCTCAACTTGCCGGTCGATTTCTTCTCTTGTAGTCCCTGTCATTAGATTCATTAAAATACAATCAATAGCATTGGAATAGAAAAGTTCAAATCCTTCATTGTTCATTTTTGCAAAAGAGATTGAACCGGGTTTATAAGATATTTCCCCTGTCCAACTTTTTGTTTGTTTGACAACTCCAACGTCCAGCTTTATTCTGTCTAAGAGTTCATCAATGTTGACGAAAACGTCCTGATTCTCGAAAACAATTTTTAGCATTACAAAGAATTTTTTGAGAAAAAGGTAATTCCGGGGTTTCACCAAATTGTAAGCCCTGACATCACCAATTTTTATTTTTCTCATTGCTTCAACGGCCTCCTGATTAGCAGGTTTAAATCCCTCAAGCGTTCTTTTTAGATAGACTTTCACAGATAACCTAATTTGGATTAAATTTCATATCAATGCCCAAATACACCAAGAATAAGCCCAATGCCGTAAATACATAGTCCGGTAGGTCCTCCAAAAACGATCAGAAAAGAAAAAATAAATAAAGTTTCCTTGAAAAAATTAATTAGTTTTTTCATACCTTTTCATTGCAAAATAAATTTTCATACAGGCTCTTGTGTCTGGTAAAGCTGAATGAGCGTTAACTAATTCTTTACCAGTAAAATATTTGTAAGCTTCTTCCAATTTTGGTAATTTTATACCGTTTTTTGTTTTATGAGGAATTCTGCAAATTGGCTTACTTGACCACATTGTACATGTAAAATCATCTTTCCAGGCCCACCGTTTTTGAACTTCTTCAGAGAAATACCGTTTCAATGCAATTCTGATGATCCTTTGATCAAATGTCCTGTTGTGAGAAGCCCTTTCTGCAAATATGCAATCGTCAAGATCTGGAACTCTGCAGCCCCACATAGACAAAAGTATATCAATTGCTTCACGCTCTTGAATTCCTTCTTTCAAAGCTTGTTCCTGACTTATTCCATGGATGTCTGTCATTTCCTGCGATATTTCCCATCCTTCAGGTTTAATAATAATATCCAACTCTTTAATAATTTTCTCTGTTTTAACATCGCAGAGTATTGCACCTAATTGTACAATGTGCGGTTGTTTCTCATCACCAGATGGGATTTTCCATTCTGGGAGTCCGGTTGTTTCAGTATCAAAAAATAAAATTGTTTTCATAAATTCCCTTTTGTCAGGCAACTACAACATACTTGCCCGTTAGTTTTTGGACTTCTCTCTTAAAATATTCTTCATCCCCGTTCCGGTCAGAGAGATGGATTAACCGGATTTCCTGAACTTTTGAAAGATCGTTTCGATCTAAAAAATCAAGACAGTTATGCAGACTCATGTGTGTTCTTATTATTCTATTATCCAGATATTTATTTAAAGGTCTGAATGATTCGGTTGAGTGATTACATTCCACAATAAGTTCTGTCATCCCCGGAAATGTGTAAGGTAAAGATCCTGTATCGGTTGCAAATAAAATTTTACTTTCTTCGATATCAATAATAAAACCTAAAGCACCGGGTGTGTCGTGAAGAGTTGGAAAAGGACTAATTGACCAGGGGCCTATTACTTTTTTACCAGTGATCTTTTTTAGTCGATGTCCGGACAGCTTCAAAAATCTGGCGGTTTCCTCACTGCATATTAAATCAATGCCGGAATCCATTATTCCTTTTGCTGATTTTGCATGATCCATGTGACAATGAGAAAGAAGGCAAGCGTCAATGTTTAGATCAAACTCAAGGGCCTCTTTGATTTTTTTGATCGGTAAACCACATTCTAAAAGAAGTCTGTTTTTACCGGACTCTATTATGTGAAGGTTTCCGGCACTGCCAGATTTGAAGCTTTTGATATTAATCATTAGAATCCTGGTTTTCTCTGGTGATATCTTGGATCTTCAGCGTCTTCAGCGTCTTCAGCGTCTTCAAATCGCGCCTTGTTCGTTTTCATTTGTGCACAAATTCTATTCCACTGTTCAATTGTCCATCCAGTTAAACCACTTTTATAGTCAGACTGGAACTTTTTACACTCGTTTCCCAAGGTTTCAAGATTTTTTGCATTCACAAGTAGGGCGGTTGCTGTTGGTTCATCAATATAGTTCGGTTTTGGTTCTTGTGTCTGTTGGTCTGGGTTCCCTCCATCATCATCCTCTTGATAAACTCCGACCATTGACGACAGTGAATACCGTCTCATATAGGAAAGGAGTTTTCCATAATCCTGTTCTTTTTTTGATGTTACTGGCATCACCAATGTAGACGATAAAAATTCTCCTGAAGAATGGAAAATTGTTGTTTCTAAACTTAACCCATGTTCTGAAGAGCTTGGACACTGGACAACTGACAGCCCATTTTCAGCAAGTGGGATTCTAATTGCTAACCAGACCCCTGCAAGATCAGAATATTTTGATTTAAGAAAACTATTTTCAACATTTTTTGTGGCTCCGGTGATATCCTTTTGAGCTTTTGCAAGTGCGGTTGAAAGTTGATTAATTTCTTCGCTTCGTTCCATAATTTTCCTTTTTAGTTAACGTATATATGCCAAATTAATATACAATTCTGAGTTTAAGATCTGAAGGCGAAACATATAAGGAAATGGTTTGACAATCAGTTTTGGGAATATTAGTTATCGATTCCCTGTTGTCGATCCAGATCGGTAAACTGATTCCATAATGTTTCTGAAGTGTGTTAATAATATCGATTCCTACCTGAATTTTTCCGGCACTATTTAATGGACCGGTATAAATAACCCCGTCTTTCATAGTCTCGCAGATTTCATTTGGCCCGCCGTTGACCTGAGTTTCAAACATCTTGAATTTAGCAATTTTGAAAAATTTGTTGACAGTTGATTCAACTAATTTTGATTTTGACTGAATAAAAAATTCGATATTGAAAAGTTGTTTTTCCAAGTCAGCGTATTCCTGAGAAAGTTTTCTCTCCTCTTTTTCCAGTTCGGTAATTCGGTTTTTAAATTTCTCATTTTCAGAAATTCTTGAAAAAAGATCAGTCTCTTCCTGAATTTCGTTGTCAATATCTGTGATCTGTTTTTCCAGACCTGAAGTGTCAACGGGTGTTTGCCGTTCAATAGCGTTTAAAAGGGATTTCCTTTCGCTTTCTAATTCAGATATATCAACAAAGGTTAAGTCGATTTTACTCCTCTCAGCCTCTAAATTCTCTATCTGATGCGCCCATATTGGAAACTTTTCTTTGATTTCAGAAATTTCTTTTTCTTTTTCTGTTATTTGAAGTTCATACTCTGAGATTTTCCGATTATTTTCTTTCCCCATTTCAGTAATGTCATCCAAAGCTTGAGACTTTTCAAGATTAAACCTTTCAGATATTTCTTTGATTTCTGATTCTGGAATTGATTGTCTACATGCTGGACAATGGGTTTTAATATTTTCAGAGTTAGAATCTAACTTGTGCCATTCGCATGTGAGCCTCTTTTTTTCATAAACATAATTTTGGATTTGGCTTTTATTTTGTTCAATACCTGAATTCAAAACGGCTATAGAAGAATTGGCGCGGTTTATTTTCGTTTCCTTTGCTTCAATCAATTCATGAATGGGTGTAAGTTTTTGACGTTTATCAGAATCAAAAGAGTTTTGTTTATTCAGAATTTTGGTGTCAATCTGTGCTATTTTTGATTCACGGTCCAATTTTCCAGAATCGTTTTTTAGTGAGGAGATCTTTTTTCTTAAATCATCCTGCTCACCTCTCAGTTTGCCTTGCTGCAATCTTCCTGCTGGTTTTACATCGTCTGTGATGTATGAATAATTCTCATCAATTTTTGGGGGAATCTTTTCTTTATATTCTTTAAACTCTTTTTTACGTGCTGAGATCACTTTTTTCTGTTCTTCAATAGTTCTTTCTCCCATGAAGATTTTTACGGCTGAGTAGCCTTCAATTTGTGTTTGATCGACTTCCCCACATACCTTGGAAAGAATTTCACGGCGTTTTGTCCAGTGCATTTGTTCATTGAAATAACGGGCATCTGTAAGGAGTTTGAAAACATCTTCATCAAATAAAGAGGATATCTTTAAATCGTACTCTTTTTTAGTTGTCGGTACGCCATCAATAAAATGATCGGTTGTGTGACCGGTCAGGGCTTTTTCTGCATTACCCTTTTTTCTGTTCCATTTTTCAGTGTAAATTTTTGTCAAAACAAGAAGTTTTCCATTGGCCAGAATCTTTCCTTCTACCGAATGTTCAAGATTGTGAATCACTGTTCCATCTGGACGCGTTGTTTTTATGCCGATATCACTTTTTCCCTGAGAATCTTTACCAGTGAAAAGGAAAAGAAAACCGTCAAAATGTGAGGTTTTTCCGCTTTCGTTTGCTCCATAGATCTCAGTATTGTTTTTAAAATCAATGTGAGACTTTTTAATCCCTTTGAAGTTTTTCAGGTCTAAACTTTTTAATTCAATTTTCATGGTTTCCATTATAGGTTTTTAAGTTTGGGTTCGATTAGGATTAGTTTGGGTTTTACTGGTCTACTTTTTCAATTATGGATACTTTATTACAGTGAGGGCAAAGAATTTCATCCTTTGAGTTCATCCCATATATTATTGAAAATTGGGGTAGTGAATACCCCATCATCGTCCTGATCACATAAATCATACTCTCTTTCACAATATGGGCATTCAACATCAAGACTGTAGCTAACCAGGACGTCCACATTTTTTAATTCACTTTCCATTATTTCCCTTAAGTTTATCAATTTGATCTATTAAAATGGATACGTATTTCCGCAAACTATACAAATGTATTCGTCAAGAACACCAGAACGATTTTCATTTTTGATCACTTTCTCATGAGGGCAGACACAACTCCCTTTTTTTCTTTCAGCAATTGATTTTTCAATCCTTTCGATTTCACGGCTCCATCTCCCAACATAGTTTTTAATTGGTTCAAGATTTTCTTTATAAGTAAAAGCGTCACCTGAAAAGAAACTAGCGTCAATTGCTTCACAAGCTCTTTCTAATGCTTCACAAGCTCTTTCTAAATAATCAATCATGGTTTGTGCCTTTCAGTTTATCAATTTGATCTATTAAATCCTGATGAAATTCAAAAAAAGGAATGAGCGCAACAAGCCTACCTGTTGGTTCGACCCCTTTCTGGTCACTCTTTTTTACCGCCCTTTCTGAAGTTTTAGGCATCAATAAGGAAGCGTTGACAAGGGCTGATTTGATAGCGTCTTCTTGTAGTTCAAGGAAGTTTATAAGTTCTTTATTCATAAAACCTTTTTTATGATTGACAGCTTGTTTTGGGTTGCTTTAGAGTACATTAACTAATATACTTAACAGTGTCAACCCTCAACTAAAACTATTCTATGAGTATCATTGGAAATAATATTAAAAGGATAAGAAAATTAAGAGGATGGACTCAAAAACAGTTGGCGGATAATTGCAATACAAGAATGACAAAGAGTCAGATTTCTAATTATGAAAATGGGTATTCTCACCCTTTATATGCCCAACTTGACCGGATCAGAATTGCACTGAAGTGCTCTTTTGATGATTTGCAAATTTTGAAAAAGGTAAAATAAAATGAAAACAGTAACAATATACCCACCTGTTGAGATATTTGATGATCCTAAATTTTGCAGTGACCAAACAAGTTTCTGCACTAGATTGTTTAATCATACATGTTCTCAGTTTTCAGTGATCTTAGCTCAACAGTTTGATAGAGTCGGTCCACGAAAGTTTATAAAATGCCAACAATGCAAAGACCTTTATTCTAAATCAAAAACAGAACGTGATGACGAAAGAGAAGGGTAAATAATGATATGCTTACCTGATTTATTTCCATTTGAACCAAAGGGGAATTTAGTTGACTGGAATCACACAAAAGTCCCTATCAAAAAAGACAGGAAAACCACTGCAAGACGAAAGAAAAACAGGCTTGCCAGAAAACAGCGTAAATTAAATGGGAGTAAATAAAAATGAAAGCTAAAATCCTAGCCTCATATTTATTGGAACATCCAGAGCTTGAAGTTTTGGGTCCTGAAAGGGGGGGGGAACTTATGGATATTAAACCAACCGTTTCAACTGCTCTTTACAGCCCTATCACAGACTCAACAGGGGAAAAGATAATTGTAAAAGAAGATGAAGATTTTATTCTAATTGAAAGAGGCGAGTTATGAGCAGAAAATTTAAGGTTTGGGATTCAGAATATAAAAGATTCAACATCATTACAGATTTTTTCATTAATCAAAATGGTGAATTGTGGGTTGCTCCTCTTGATAACAAAGTACAAAAAGCGAACCAAAGTTTAATTATAGTTTGGAGCACCGGACAAACCGACAAGAGCGGGGTTGAGATTTATGAAGGAGATATCAGGCGATGCAGTGTAGCAACATATGTTGTGGAAGTTGGGCCTTTTGTTTTTACAGACCCAGATGGAATAAAATATCATTTGTCAGGGATTCATAAAAAATGGATATCCAGATTTGAAGATGATATCTCACCTTTTGACATTATTAGAGATTCTAACGATGAACATATCGGCAACAAATTTGAGAATAAGGGTTTACTTGACTCTATGATTTAGGCGTTTTAGTTTTATATAAAAACACTCAACTGGATGAATATGACAAGAGGATTTAAAAAACGTCTTGAGTGCTGAATAGCAAGGTTGGGGTTTCGTATTTAATTCATTAATCAATCTTTTTCAAACTTCTTACCAGCTCTCTTTTCCCATCTTTGATAATTTTAGAGAGAGTTCTTTCCTGCAGGTCAATTGCTTCAACCCTGGAAGTTTCCTTGTCACTTTTGACGATTGCAAAAAGTTGATCTGTAACGGTCGCAGGGTATTCGTTAACAATTCTTCTTAGCATCATGTCAATGATTGAAAAAAGGGAGGAAGCAACCGGGATTTTTTCAATGAGTTCATTTCTTATGTGTCGGTACTTTTGTTCCTTCAGTTTCCAGTCAGCCATTTTTACCTGAGCATCAACATAAGTTTTAAAACCGCTTATTCCTCCATAATTTTGAACTACTTCCTTTATGGAAAGAGTTTCAATATCTTCAAAAGATACTTCTGTTCCTTGGCTTAGGCTTTTAATTTTTGGTGGGTCCCTTTTTTCTTGAGACTTTGGAATTTTTGGCGGGATAGGTCCGGAGGTTGATTTACGATCTGCTTCGAGTTTTTCTTTGTGCTGAACTATTACAGGATGCCAGCGGTTTATTTTTCCTTTCTCGTTCTGGGCTGGTTCAAACTTTTTACCGGTTCCACAAAGCTTCTGAACTGCTTGCCTGGATACTCCTAGAATGTCTGCAAGTCCTGCTTGTGATTTCCAGTCGGGTTTTTTTTCTGGCATTGTTTAGAAACTTGTTTGAGCTGCAAAATTATCATATCTCTTTTGGGCTGTTAATGCATATTCTTTTGTTTTTTCACACCCAATCAAGCCAACCCCGAATTTATGAGCAGAAATACAAATGCTTCCGGATCCCAAATGGGTATCAATAATTTTCATCCCCGGCTTTGCATATTTTTCAAGTAACCAATCGTAAAGGACAACGGGTTTTTGAGTTGGGTGGATCCGCTTTTCATTCAGCTTTTTATTTCCTCTCTGGACCTTTCCTTCATACATGTTTTTGCCCTGTAACATTCCGTTCCACAAATATGAAAACATTCTGACAGAATCGTGAATGCTGCAATAAGCTATTTCACAATCTGAATAAGTGGTTTGCTGATTTACCTTATCCCAAATGATCCGGCCAGAACCTAAATTTTTAATATTGTAATAATTTATGCCCCATATTATCTGATGTTTTGAAATTCTCTGCAGTTCATCAAAATAATTTTGTTTGGGAACAATCCAGTCTTTTGTCTTTTTGAAACCTGTTCTCTGGATCCCCACAGAAGAAACTGAGGCCCCATAATATCCTAACTTTTCAGGTCCATTAAAATAAGGAGGATCGCAGATAGCAAGATCAAACTTATTATCTTTGCAATCCTTCATATAATCCATGCAGTCTATGTGGTTTATTTCGATCATAATATAAGTTTAGTTGAGCACTCAGCATTAATTAAATAGATTCAAAAGTGATAAAAGAGTTTAGGTTTTACCCTGGGCTTAATTCATTTGAAAACAGGTTGTCATCTTGAAAGCGTTGGTGTTGTTGGCGTGGGCAGGTGGTTGTCAAAAAATGGGCGGGAAAATGACAACCTTCCGGGTGACAACCGGTGAAAAAAAATTG
>SDBT01000878.1_pt1 | contig 50195 bp, 58 predicted proteins | sample 2277101 | NCBI WGS metagenome assembly SDBT01 (sample SAMN10404973, study PRJNA504765) | marine sediment metagenome | isolation source: marine sediment core GS10_PC15, 103 cmbsf | place: Arctic Ocean: Southern Knipovich Ridge | collected 2010
GGGAGACGAGTTCCTGTATGAGAATATCCGAGACCAATTCGGTCCAGATGCACACCAGCTTGTTGATGACTCGGCGGTTGAATCGTCCAACGAGAGGTTTTTCCAGACGAATGCACAGGGGAAGTTCGAGATCCACCTTGTGAGAAACCTTCTCGTTGTATTATTCTCTCCGGAAGCTAAGATGAAGCTCTACTTCATGGTGCCTGACCAAGATACGCTTGCCCTGTCTGGAATTGAGGGTGTGTTTGGCAACCGTATACGCATCAACAACCCGTTCTAGGTAGAAGGCATGCCAACCCCGACCGGTGTCATCGTAACGATCAACACGGGTGACGAGGCAACGAATGACCTCGATGTGTCGCTCACCATTGCCACTGACGGGGCCACCGGGGTCACGCACTCCATGCGGTTCTCGAACAATGGCGGAGCAGACTTCTCGCCAGTCGAGGCATTCGCCACATCGAAGGCATGGAACCTGAGCGACTTCGGTGGCGGCGCCCAAGAAGGCATCCGGACCGTACTGCTTGAGGTCATCGATAACAGCGATAGTCTGTTAGCGCAGGACACGGACTCGATCCTCTTCGAGGTTCCGGTTCCCCGCGTCGTGTTCGACAGCACCAACCCCCCACTGCAGCGCACAGGGACAAACCTCATTGACATTCCCTTCAAGGGATTTGAGGATTCCCTTGCCGCTGCAGATCTAGTCAACATCCTGGAGTTTGAGATCGACCCCACCGGCGCCTTCGTCGGCGGCGAGTCGGACCTGCTCTTCGTACAGGACGACCCTCTGCATGACGGCATCGTGGGCCTACTCTTCTCCAACGCAGGGGAAGACATAAACCTTGTTGCCGACCTCCTGAAGAGCCTTGGAGACGTGGAGACGTTCAGCTCCACCACCAGGATCCGCCTGAAGCCTCAGTTTGGCCCGAAGGTGGGAGAGTTTGAGACGACGAGCCCCTTCCCGGTCAGCGTGTTCGATCCTCCGATCACGGAGATCCAGGGCCGCAAGACCATCCCCGGCCGCCTGATCAAGCTCATCGCCTACTTCCGAAACGCTTTGAACGAGCTGGAAGATCCCACTGTTGGCCCCACGATCACCCAGGTTCTGGACTCCGCCGGGACAGATCAGCTCGGCGGATCGACAGCCATGGTCAAGATCTCTGATGGGATCTTCTCTCACGATTTCACCCCTGCCACGGGCAACCCTGTCGGACAGTGGGTTTTTGACGTTGACTATGAGATGGCAGGCCCCGCAGGCACAGAGACGTTCCGTGGCTTGTTCGAGGTGGCCGACCCCACAACCGTGTCGTTCCCGCTGTTCAACGACACCTGCGTCGTGTTCGGGGACCTAGTCCGTGGAGACGGATCCCCTTTCGAGAACATCGAGATCCTCATCACCCCACACCATCTGTCCGACCCGGAGTTGGGTAACTCGACCAGCATTGCCACACGCTCGGTGTCCACGCGGACAGACGATAATGGGCACTTTGAGGTCGAGATGGTGCGCAATACAGAGGTTGTAGTCCTCATCCGAGATCTGAGCTACTCTCAGTTCAGCAAGATACCAGATTTGGACGCTGCTGAGTACAAGAGCATGCAGGTCACCCTCCCTGTCGGAGCCCGAGACAAGTTCGGGAACCGGCTCCCGTAGCTAAAAAAAGGGGCCCGCACGTCTACGTGTGCGGGCCCCAGTGAGTTAGCGCTTGATCACCTTCTTGCCGAGCAAGGAGAGTGATCCATCCATGGCGCTGGGAACGTTGATGCCCTGTTGTTGTCGTACCCTCTTTGCGATCTGGGATCCGAAAAACAGTGCAGCCCCGACTCCAAACGCCACCTCAATTGCCACATCGACCCAGCTGATCTTCATTCGTAGCCCTCCTGGTTCTCTAATGCCTCCCCACATGAGAAGCTTCTTCTGGAGGCGGTCGCTACGAATCTTGTTTCGGAACGGTCTTCGGAATGTTACTTAATGCTGGATTCTTCGGGTCGATTAGAACCTGCAGATCCAAGGGCCCGTCTTCTTTGACCCTCTTGCGGAGCTCTTCCAGTGACGAGACCACGATTGGTTTCTCGTCTGTTCCCATGATCAGCTCCTTATGGACTTCCGGGTTCTCCATCTGTTCCAGGACGGCATCCAACCGCCTGATTGCTGCCAGCGTAGCTTCTCTGGCTATAAGCGCTCCCTCACTAATCTTATACCCCAAACGGGCGACCAATCGTTCGTACGTGGATCGCGCCGCAGCCATATCTCTCTGGACGATAGAGCGAATGGCGTTTGCCTGTTGCTTATTCATGGGACAGGACCTCCTCCCACTGGTCTTTCATCGTGCTGGTTTTCTCTGGGTTGACCATGTGGAAGAACGCGAGGTTCCCGGAAACCCACTGTACGAATTTAACCCTGCTGACGCTCTGCTCACTGGCCGCCTTGTCAACCCCGCGCATCTTGGAGTTGTGAATTGCGGCGCGGATCTGCTTGAACTTGGTCTTCAGGATGTTGGGGTGGCTGTTCGCTACGAGCCCGGTGACCCATTGGCGACGGCCCTTGCGCATGATCTTGGTTTTTGCCTCATTTACGTGGAAGCCCTCCTCTTCGATGATTCTCCTCAGGACCGACACAATGCCGTCCACGGACTTGAGTTCGAAGTCCGGGTTGTCTTCCTTGCGGAACGAGATCGTAATGTCATCCGCGTACCGCGTGTACCTCCACCCTTTTTTATCCAGGTACGACCGGATGATGCTGTCCATCCGGTAGCAGACCATGTTGGACAGGCGAGGGCTGGTCGGCGCCCCTTGCGGCAGAGCGCCGTTCCAGGTGCATAGAGCGGTGATGATCCCTGCGATCTTCTTATGGAACCCCACAGACTTCAGCGCCCCAAAGACACGGGGAAACTTCACTGTGGGAAAGAAATCTTCCAGATCGATGCTGATCACCACGTCGGCGCCGGAGTGGATCCGTGCGTTGTCTGCGATGCTCATCCCTGGCTGGAACCCGACACTGGCGTCGTGATCCGGGACCTGGTAGAGAAGCTTCTCCAGGATGGACCTCTGGGCCCACTTGAGCTCGCTGATGGGCGCCGTGATGGTCCGCTCGGCCCCACTGCGCTTGGGGATCGTCCACGTGTTGTACAGCGCCTTGTCCTTCTTGGCGAGCTGCCGGAGAAGCCATGTGAGCAATCGGTTCTTGCGGCCGATGGCCATTGCCAGATCGAAGGTGGTTCTGAGATCCTGGAAGTCCATCTTCTCAACATGGACAGGTCCATCAATGACGAAGCCGAACTCCTCGTCTTCTTCCGCCATCCTGCCGCACTGAGCCTTGATCATGCCGTAGCAGTCTTTGTGTTGCTCGCACATGGAGCACGTGGTCTCACAGAGCCAGTTCAGGCACTTGCGCCGGTTGGTGCGGTTGTTGTGCTGCCAGCACGCATACCGGTTGATGCAGATTGAACAGATGTTGGGATGCTGAACTTCGTTCAATACGAATGGACGGTCGAAAAAGATCTTGCTGACGGTGATCTCGCCGGTGAATGTGATGGTTGACCCGTCCTCCCGTCGAGTCCCACGGCCTTTCTTTGTCTTTCGGAAGTAGACCTGTTGCTTGGCCCCTTCCTCATCGATGAAGTAGCAGTCCTTCGGTTCCACGTATCCTCCTTCCTGCGCCCTATCTTAACCCGTCTCTATACATTAAGGCGAAGCGCCTTTCTCTGATACACATGCCCTAGGTCTGCTTCACCAAGCATCACCGACCTGGACAAAGAGCAAGCGTAGTGCAGCTCTTTGGCTCTTCCGGGAAGGATAAGCGCAGCGTGTAAATCCAATTCCCAACGGAATGCGAAGCGCATCCCCTCTGTACCAGACCTGCTTAACATGACTCGCTACGAGCTTTGAACGCGAGCTGCCAGACGTGACACCGTCCGGCTGTCAGCTCGCGAAGAAGCTTGTAAGTGATTGATTAAAACATCGCACTGCACGGACGAAGCGCCCGTTACTGAAATACCAGGTCTGCTTTACTCGTTAATGGAGGTCCGCCGACGGGGTGTTGACAGAATGGCAGAGGCCCGTCGGCGGCCGGATGATTGCCTGTGAGAAATGAACCCTTCGGAGGTGAAACACCTCCTGTCTGAAATACCAGACCCTGGTTATTCGTTGTCGATGACGTTCTTGTGCTTCCAGAGGCCAATGACGATGGCGGCCTCATAGACCTGCTTGGCTTCTGGTCGGCCTCTAACATCCTTTGGCACATAGTCGTTGTGAATCTCCCGGATGCATCCGAAGCTTCCATCCTCCAGCTGACTGTCTGACCACCGCACACGGAACCGCGTGTTGTCAGGCTTGAGTATGTAGTAGGCCTGCTCTTCTTTTTCGCTGGCGAGGCCGCCACATCTAACACGAGACCACAGGCCCACCCGATCCAGGGTGACGAGAACCAGGTCGTCATCCATGTCCTGCAGGAGTTCAATGGCCTCAGACAGCTTTCCCACAGTGGCGGTCATGAGCTGCGCGGTCGCCTGGCTGATCTTGAGGCCTTCCTCCTCTCCCTCCATTGCGTGCTCTCTCGCTTCCGCCTTTCGGTCTTTGATGGCCGACCGCATGCTTCTGGACGACTGGGCAACGGTCGGAAGCCACTGTTGTTTCAATTCTTGTGCGGTTACTGAAATCATGGTGAAGCTCCTTTTGCTACACACATCATATACCAGAAAGCCTACGCTCGTTTCTGGATCCTCCACCCGTGGCCGAGATCAACCGACTGGCCGGGGCGAGACTCGACGCGCCCCTGGCAGTGTTGGCACAGGCGTCCTACTATACGGAAGCGCTCGTCCGTGATTGGCTTCCTGCACTCGAAGCACGTCAGATGCTTCTCCATTGTGGACTCGTTCATCTTCTGCCCTTTCTGCGCCTCCCCTTTTCACGGGCGCGCTCAAGATTCCTGATCGCCTTTGGCGTAACCCATTCCTTCGGGCGATTGTGGCTCTGTGGCCGGTACGAGGCCCGCTCTCCAATCTTCAGGACGTAATCGATGCAGTCGTCCCCGCCCTTTCTTCCGTACTTCTGCCACAGGTGCCCGAGGGCGTAGTAGAATTGTCCCCGGCTATTGACGGATGTTCCACCGCCTATGCTGAAGAAGAGGTGGATACTGTTTCTTGGACCACGGCTCACCTGGGACAGGACGTTGTTGTCACTCTGAGGCTGACCACCCTTCATGATGTGGAATCGTATGTGCTCCCTGAGAAGCTTGAACACATCGTTGGGTGACATGGTCTCGAACATTCCCTCTGACTGTATTCGGACGCCAATGTAGGTTAGAAACTGCCCCACCATATTTGACTGTCCGAAGGTGAAGCGATACTTGTCAATGACATGACCAAGAGACTCGACGGCCTCTTCCGCTGACAGGGGCTCACTTCCCACCCAGGATTCAAAATGATCATTCACGATGGCCTGATGGGAAACACGGTTCTGGTTTTTCCCCATCCTGGTGGACTGGTAGTTTACCTGGAAATGCTTGCCCCGTATTTTTTCAAGAGAGATGATCTCAGGGAGCGGCTCGTGGTCATAGACTCCTTCTATGACCGCCTCCAATCCATCCGCGAGAAGCCTGTTGATCACTACCATCTTCTCCCTGCCGCGCCGCAGGCTCTCGGTTTCGTATACGTCCGAGCCTTCACGCATCAAGGACTCCCTAAGAAGTTGATCTGCGTCCTTGTAGGTCTCCCTTGCAATCTGGATGGATTCCACCAGGAGTTTCTGCAGTTGTTCTTTCGCATCACCGAAGGTGATCATGTGTGCCTCCGGCTAAAAAAGGGGCGCGGGCCCCTTGTAATCACGGACGTTCGAGCCAGCGCCCGAACTTGTTCATGTTGTATATCATCTTTCCAGCAGCCTTCTGGATGCCCTCACGGCGATCTATGCTGAGCTCGGCGGTCACTCCGGCCATGGCCATCGACTGGATTACATCGAACAGCGTCTTCATGTTGCCGTCAACCCAGTGCTCGTTGATGGCGTCCTGCTGTCCTTTGTCCAAACGGTTGCTGTCGAATATCCGTTCGCGGATCTCTTCCGGGTCCAGGATCTTAACGTGCTGTGTGGCCTCCAGGTCGTTGAGGGATTCCTCCATGCTGTCGCACATCATCTCCAGGTCTGCCTTAAACTTCTCGCCGAAGTCGTCCTCCTTCCTTTGCAGGTGGATGCGGCGGAAGCCCGAGAAGCCGGTCATGAAGATGCCGCTGCTGTCAGTGGCGTTCACGGTCAGCATCTCACAGCTCAAAGACGAACACCCCACCTCGCTATTCTTCATGCGGATGGCGCCGTGGATCGTCTTCCCGCAGATGACACGGGTGAGCTTCACGTTTTTCAGGTTCACGTAGATCATGGTCGGCGTCCACGTCAACGACACGGACCAGTTTGGAATATCTGGAAGGTGCCTGAGAACCAGCTCGAATGCATCCCGGTTGTCGTAAACTTCATACCGGTTTGTCAGGACACCCCGGATCCTTCTCTCGCCAGAGTAGTTGTCCATGCGGACAAACCACTTTGTTTCGGGATTCTGTCGGTCCAGCCAGTACTGCATGTGCGCATCGAGACGGAGTCCGTCTTTCCCCTCTTCCGCAACGCAGCGGCTGAAGTACTGATGTGGCATCTTGAGCCGGGCGCATAGAAGACCGACCGCGTGATGCTCCACTCCAAAGTGTGTCTGAATCTTTTCGGCTTCCTCCTGTGTTGTATTGTCTGCCTCGTTGACCTTGCTTTTACGAATGAGGCAGATCGGAACGTCGGTGGTTGGATTCCTGGTTCTATCCAGGGCGAAGTCCACAGGGGGGATTTCCTCGTCTGAGAAGTGTAGGGCCCGATCCTCTAGCAAGTCCATCATGACCCTGGGCGCGATGCCATCATCTTCCAGACGGTATTCTTCAATCTTCTTTGACATTGTTTCTCTCCGGCGTCTCGCCTTCTTCCATCACCATTTCGTCCATGGGATTCATGGGCGCCTGGTCCTTGTCGGCCTCTCCCATGTCATCTTCGTCCCCCAAAACGGGCATCGGACGCAGAACATACTCCCGAACCTCGTCGTTGTCTTCTTGCGGGACTCTGTCCCTGTGGTCGCATTCGCATTTGGGGTTGTGGCACCACAGGACGTAGGATGTGTGAATGACGCCACACTCCGGGCACTGCTTGAATCCGTGCTTCCTGGTACGATTGGCTAGGCGTACACTGACGTTTTTGGCGTCCGCCTTCGCCCTCTCAGCCTTCATGTAGGGCGTCTTGACGAAGATCGAGAACATGTGCAGGCGACCGTCGATCATGACCGTCTTGTCGCCAACCACTTTAGACAGTTGTGTCAGCGTCATTCCACAAGCTTCTTCGAAGACCTGCTCCATGGCGAGGCTAATGGCCTCCTCGCCGGAGATGGTCTTCATCTCACCATTCTCGTCTTTGAACTTTACGACAGGCATAATGGTCCTCCAGGATTGCAGTTAGATAGCTTATACCTGTATTTCTATGATTCTTTCTTCTCTTCGGGAAATCCCTCTTCGAGGATCTTTCGGGCCCTTTTGAACAGTTCCCAGGAAGACCCCTCGATGGCCTCGGCGTATTTTCCGTGGTCCTTGATGGCATCAATGAACTGAAAGGTCTCAGTCCCTGCGTCGATGGTATCGATGCGGACCCGCACATCCAAAGAAACCTTGTGATAGTTCGGGCCGCGCAGGGTGATTGGAAGTCCGCCATCGCTATTGGATCGGAAGAGGCCATCGTATTCCGCCTCCCTTTGTGCGATCTCCATGGTGAGCCGGGTCATGGATTCCGTGGCAAACGGAACATCGTATTGATCCAGCAGCTCCAGGACTCGCTTCCGGATCGGATTGAAGAACTCATCTCTGATGTAGTCAATGTGATCCATGGCCGACTCCCTAAAAAAAGAGGAGGCCGGAGCCTCCTCTTGATGTTCTCTCTATGCTTGTGGTTTACCCGAAGTCGTCGGGCATTGTGTCTGGAACGTCTCCCCAGTCGTCGTCCGCCAGTGGCTTTTCGTCTTCAGGCTCATCTGGCTTGCGCTTCCACTTTTCCTGCAGCTGCTTTTCCAGCATGTCGAAAATGTCGCCGGAGGCAACACCTTCGCTATCGTCCGACCCTTTCTCGACCAAGTTGATGTTGACCTTGTTGGGGCGAAGGCCTTGGGCCGCCATCTTCTTGTCTTCTTCCACGTCCCGTCGGCACAGGGGGCAGCTTTTCGGCGTGTACAATTCGATGCCCTTGCGGACGCCAAGCTCCTCAGCGATCTTGATGTGACAGCTGGAGAAGATTTTCTTTTCGAGTTCGGGGTGTTCTTCAGCAAGGCGCTCCTTCAGCTCGGTCCAGGCCTGGTCACGCAGGTCGATGAGCTCCCTGCGCGCACGTTGGAATGTCTGGATTTGCTGCAAGAGCTCTTGTTCCATATCCTCGACCCGGCTCATCTTTGAATCGAAGATGACGAAGTGGGAGTCCACATCGTCGGGGAATGGGACTTTCGCGACCGGACCGAGGTCCTTGTCATCCGCCATATTACTTACTCCCGCCAAGAGCTTGTCGCTCCTGTTCCTTGTATCCAGCGACCGACTTGTTGATGTGGCCGAGTTCTTTCTTCAAACGCTTCACCTCTTCCATGGCGCCTCGCTTTTGAGCATTATCAATGCTCTCCTGCAGGGCCTCTCGTCTGCGCTGCATATTATCAACCGACCTGGGCGCTTTCCGGACAGGGTCCTTCTTAGCCATCGTCATCCTCCAATCCCAGCAGTTTCTCTATGTCGGTGAGCACTTCACGTTGCTCATCCAAAAGCCTAGCCCTCTTGTTGATGAGATTGGAGACGCCCTTCTCTTGACCGTTCGCCGTTTTGTATTGGAGCCTGATTTCGGTCTTCTTCAGACTGGCGTTGATCTCCGACACCCTCTCCCTCAGGGATGGAAGCGTCATCTTGATCCTCGTCTTCGGGCTCATCCTCGCATTCTTCATCTAGAGATGCCTCCAGAAGTTCCAGACTGTACCGGAGCTCGTCCAGGTACTGTTTCTGCGTATTGATCGTATCCGCAAGGGATTTGGCGCCCTTGTCGTCACCGTGCTTCTCGGCAACGTCGAACATTCGATTATAACGCTCCAAATCACTTTCGATGACGGCTATTTCCGCCCGCTTCTCTTCGACCTGATCGGGGCTGTTTGTTGATTCAGGAGTCTTAGGTATCATCGGATCCCTTCGAGTTTCTGTATCTCTACGATCTTTTCCTCGATCTTGTTGTCCACGGCGCCGATTTTCTTACGGAGCATCGTCAGGATGGACTCATTCACGGGAACCCCGGACTGCTTTGAGCGCTGCCGTTCGTTTTTCATGGATCCCTCCAGACGATCCCTTTCCCGACGAAGGGCCTCCATATCGCGCTCTATTTTAATGCGAGCCATGAGTTGGGGTACAGTCTTTTTGTTTACCCCTTTGTCATCGTCTCCCGCCTTGTAGACAGTAGCCATGCTCTCTCCTTGCGTCCAGCGGACCGAAGGCCCCACTGGCACGGCATTACACGGAAACGAATACGGACGCGGCGGAATCTCCCTGTTTGTCCCCGTCCATAATATCCTTGGCATCGACCACGGCGCCATTGCAGAACTTGCTCATGATGCAGTGGTCTTCGTCGCGGCGGTAGTACGGCTCGATCAAAACGCCAAACACCGTGCATTCCATTTCGTCCCGCCAGGCGAGGAAATCGACCAGCCAGTCGTCGGAAACGTCACATTCCCCGTCCGTGATCATGATTATGTCCGCACGGGGGTTCATGTCCACCATGTCTGCAGCCACGTCAAGAGGCTTCTCGAAGTCCGTGCCGCCGTTGAAGAACCACTCCACGAAATCGAGGACCTGGTTCAACGAGTACTTGTTCGGCTCGAATTCGAACGTCTTGATGTTGGATCCATGGCTGAAGTGGATGCCGACGAACTTGCGCTTCTGGAGGTTACAGATCTCCAGGAGGCCAAGCGCCACGGCCTTCGACCACACCTCGCGGTCTCCGGACATGGACCCAGAGTTATCGATACAGCAGACAATCGGTCCCTTGGTGAGCTTCTTACGGTCACGAAGGGCGTACTGCAGGATCCCACGATTCGAGATCCTTCGGAACAGCTCAATCTCAAGCTGCGCATCGCACATGTTGATCATTTCCTGCGGGAGCATCAGGTCGATACGATCTCCCATTTCGACGGAGTAGACCTCCTCGTTGCCCCGCTCGATCTTCGTCCTTTGGGTGGACAGTGCCAAGTTTCGGAACTTGCCCGCGATCTTGGCGAGTTGACGAAGGATGTTGGATCGACGGATTCTTTCCGCGAGGAGGACCTTCTCCTTGTACGGAAGCTTGTGCGCCATGCCGGGGTGGTTCCCCCAGCAGGTGGTCGCCTGCGTCATCTCTTCCGCTTCTGTGGAAGCCGCGCCAATCGCCTTTTTCAGTGCACGCATCAGCGCCCTTTCCTCCGGCGTGCGACCTTCAGGGTTGTCCTTCTTGCCCTTCTTGGGCATTGCCTTCACGTCCGGGAGGAACTGCGCCATGTGGGCGGTGAGCACCTCCGTGGCGATGGCCGCCGGAAACTCGTCCAGCATGGTGTTGACCCGCAGGTCCTTCCAAAGAGGGTCGTTCAGCATGCCGTCGGCGATGATGTGGTTGGGCTCCCAGCCCGGTCTCATGTTCACTGCGCGCTCGTGCTGTGGAACATATTTGTAGAGCGCATCGAACACGTCCTGGTGGAAGTCGGGGAACGTCGGCAGCTTCTTTCCGAGCTCAGTGTCCTGCTGCTTCAGCTTTTCGGACTGTTCCTTCAAGTTCTCAAACAGATCAACATCGAACATGTCGCACTTGATGGCGTGTTTCTTGTCGCCAACAGTTCGACTGCGCTTGCCTCGAATATTGATCCCAGCTTTATTTTCCGCCATCAAAATTCCTCCAGAGCTAAGGGCGTGTATATGCAGAGCTTATACCTTATAAAGGCACAACTCTATACATACGCCCCCGCTGGTCTTCTCGGGTCCAATCCGCCACGTCAAGAAGGACGGTGTGGTCGTCCATTTCGTGGAGGTGATAAAGTGCAGTCCTCTGGAACTTCGCCGGAGAGTTCAGGATTGCCTTAGGCGTTTCCTTCAAGCTCCACCACATCATTTGAAGGTGTTCAGTGCCAAACCGCCTGAACAGAACAACTCGCTCGTCGTGAACACCTCGTGGCCTGCGAAATTTATAGTAGACTGCCTGCTGTCTCTCGCCGGGGAAGATGTAGCGCAGAGTGTTCTTCCTTTTGGAATCCCCTGCGCACAGATGAATGGTGCTTGTCTCGCCGCCCTCTAAGTTGCGGCCAACCCCGTATATATAGCGCGATCCCTCCGGTCCATCAATCCAAATATAACCTCTTCCTGGATCAATAGCTATAAGCTCTTCGTATAGCTGGTCTAGTGAGATCCTTTCAAGTCCTTGATCCGGGGTGGAAAGTGCGTCCCACAGGAACCCGTTAGCAAACTCGGGGAAGGACTGAATCGCCTGGCTCGCCGGGGTCAGCCCCCTGAACAGGGTGTCGTCCTGGCTCAGGTTCTCGACTATCGCCCTGTTTTCGGCCTTGTTGAATATCTTAAAGACCCGTTTGTCCCGGAAGAAAAGCATCCTGGTCTTCATGCGAAGGAAGAACCACTTCTTGTTGAAGGCAACGGGAAGCCACCAATAGTTTCTGTAGTGGAACGACCTCCAGATCGGACGGACCCAATCCGTGACCTCCTTCTGATCAAGCGCGGACGGCATCCGAAGAGTCTCGACTGCTGTTGTCAGCTTTTTGATGAGCTTGACGGCCTCCCGGTGTTCGCCAATAGCATGCTCCACCCATTCCGTCCGGTGCTCGTTCTTGACCGCATTGGCCGCCTTTGTCTTGAGCTCCTTTTCCTTTTCCATCCCTGTGTGGAGCTTCTCGAACAGGTGATCGTACGACCGGATGCGCATTTCTTTGTACTTCATACGCCCCCCCAGGTGTTGATGGGAAGATCCGCGCAGATTGCGCTTTCGCATTTTTCCTTGGTGTTCCTGTGCCACCACTGTGTCCTTCGCTGAAAGTTGCCTGCGGATCTGCCACGGTGCAGATACATGAGCTCTTCCAGGTTCCACCCCCCTCCGTAGGCTTCTTGCACGGGCCGTATGAGACTGGAGTTCACGACGTAGACGGGATCCTCAAGGACAAATGGGTAGAAGTTCGGCGCGCTCGTCCCAGTCATCAAGACAAGAGACTTCTTGTCCTCCGTGACACCTGCCCCACCAAAGATATTCTGGTGCCCCTGGATGGACACGTAGTGACCGACGAGACCCTCCAGAACCTCATACAGCTCCATGATCGACACTTGCTTAGGGGAAAATGCGGCCATGGGGTTGCATTTATTTGCCAGATCCTTTCTCACTTCAGGGCCCAGGATCAGCTTCTTTATTGACCTTTCAACCCAGCGAAACGAAGAGCAGTTTCTCCCCATAGACATGCAGGGGTCCTCCTCCCATCGAATGTCTGTGTAAGGGATTTTAATCTCGCACGTTCCTGCATGTTCTCCAGAGACGGTGTCCACACAGAAGACATGGATGACGACGAATCCGTGATTTGCTGACCACTCAATCCTGGGAGACACCTCAGGGTCATCAACCTCGGACGGCCATGCAAACCGGTTAAACCTCTTTGCCTTCTCAGCGAAATCCTGCATTTCTTCCGAGTGGATACTGGCCTTGACTCTTCCCCTCGTCCTGTTTGCCAGGGATGATTCCGTAAGTCCCTCGTAATCCTCCGTGTCCACGAGCCTCTTTAGGGACTGGTCGGCGTTCTTTACGTTTTGCAGAGCAACAGTGGCCCTCATCTTGCTAGTTTTGAATTGTTCCCGATAAAATGCACCCATGGTCTCCCACATGGTTCTCTCCACTAAAAAAACAGGGGGAGTTGCCCCCCCCCGTTTGGTTCTCTATGAACGGCGCCTTTCTAACGCTTGCGCTTTTTCTTCGACGAGGCGGCCGGAAGTTCCATGTCAACGTCCAGGAACTCGGTGAGAATCTCACTTTTCATGAGAATCACACGGTCGGCCATTCCCTTGTAGCGGGCCGTCGGGCGATTGCGCTTCCCAACCTTCTCGATCAATTCGTTCATCGCACGATGGATCTTGTTGAGCTTCTTGTTAGCCTCAATGGCCTGCTTGGAGCGTTTCTCTTCTTCCTTCTCTGCATAGCATGCACGGAGAACGTCCTGCGCCTGCTCGAACTTCTCCAGGATCTGCTGCTTCAGCGGATTCACGGCCTGCAAGACCATCTTGCGGACCTCGCGGATCTTCTCCGGCATCGGGTCGTGCCACAGCACGTGCTGCAACGCGTCCATGCAGTCCGGATCCGCCACTTCCTTGCCCTGCATCCAGGCCGAGGCCCGGATAATGTCAGGGCACGCCTGCCAGCGTCGGTTGGAGTGCTCGACGCCACCACTGTTGTGCATTTCATGGCGCAGTTCCACCAGCTTGTTGATGAGATCGTCGGGGATCTCAACGTCCGCGACCATCGCCTGCGCCGTCGCAAGCTCTGCCAGCGTGATAACGGTCATAGGGCGAGGCTTGCGCTCCATCTCGAACATGCGCTTCACGTTGCCCTGCTCGCGCAGGACAGCGAACACAAACCGGAACATGATCCGGTCGTAGAACGCCTTGCATTCCGCCTCCGCCGTTTCATTGGAGGCGATCACGACCGTCTGGGTCTTCGCCTGGTGGATTTCTCCATTCATGGCGAATTCGCGGTCCAGGATAATGTCGAGCAGCTTGTTCAAGGTGGTGGAATTGGCCTTGAACCCTTCATCGAGGAAGGCGATTTCGCAGTCCGGCAGCATGCCTTCCCACTGTTTCTCGAACTGGACGGCCGTGGTTCCGTCGCCCAGCTCCCTCTTTTTGTAGAGATATTCACGGACCAGGAGCTCGTCCGGCGGCATGTCGCGGGAGAGCAGCTTGTAGAAGTGGCGCCCCTGGATCCGCTTGGTAAAGTTCTTGACCATCCAGGACTTGCCGGTTCCTGGTGGGCCCAGGAGACAGATGTGTTGTTTCGTCAGCGATGCAAGGACCAAGCCCTCGGCAGCGTCATCGTGTTCAAATGGTGCGATTTCTTTCGCGATTGCAGTCATTTTCTGGTGCAACTCGCTGGTGGGCACAACGGCCTCCTCTTCCTCGATCCTGGCCAGCTCAGCTTTCAGGTCTTCCACTTCTGATTGGGTTGGGGCATCACTCACTACTGGTCTCCTTCTTGACTTTCGTCGAACCGCATTTCAAACAGTCCCGGACTTCGAGTATCTCTATGTCGCCGGGCTCGTTGACCTGAGAATCAAAGCACGGATCGATGAGCTCTCCCGATCCGTTGACAATGACCTCGCATTTCTTCAGTTTTGCCAAGGCTCTGAACCGCTCCACATTACCGCAGTCTAAGCACTTATACCGGGTTCTCTCCATAATTTAACGGGCTCCGCGCTTAGACTTGTTCGAGGGTTGTGACGACCTGAGTACGGAACTCGGCCCCCACCTGGAAAAGCCGAGTGGGAAACTCTGCTTCATTCTGTAGGCGCTCCAAAAGTGTGGAGACCTCCTTGCCCTCTTCGTCTTGCAGCTCGCCTTCCTCCTCCAAGGTCTCGTACTTTTCCTCGTGGAAGGAGACGAGTCCCTTGCGGAAAGCGATTGATGCCTGCATGAGGGCGCCGGAATCTGCTTTGCCTTCGAAGTCATGGACCTGGCACCAGGTGTCCAGGATGACGATTACCATTGTCGTTGGTCCAGCCTCACCCATCTCTTCTTCCTCTCCTGTTTCTGAGGCTTTAGAGGCCTTGCTCTTCGATTTGCTCTTGGACTTCTTCGACGATTTCTTCGCCGACTTCTTTGTGGGGCGACTCACTGATGGAATAGTTCCAGGATTGGTTGACTCGTCAGGTTTGTCTTCTGCGGTCTTTCCCTCCTCCTCAAATGACGGGAGTATGGCATCGTCGTCTTCAGCCGAGGTCCTTTGGACGTTTCGCTGGACCTTCTCTGTGTGAGGGCCCAGATGCACCTCAACGTCATCGTTTGGCTCAGGTGCGGGAGCGGGCGGTGGCGTCGGGTCCGATTCATCGTCTTCGACTTCGCCGAGCTCTGCCTTGGTCAGCAGGCCGCCGCCGCCATGGATCTCCTTGTCGAATGGTTGATCCTTGTTGACTCTGATTTCTCCGACCGGCTCCAGGAAGAAGTCCCTTCTCTCCTCCCACGCTTCTACGGAGACTGGCTCCGTCATGAGCGGCACAACTGCATCCAAATCCTCGATGGGAACCTTCTTGATCTGCTGACACCAGTTCACGTCCTTGTGTTCGCATCTGGTCATGCAAGATCCCACGGGCCGTGTGAAGTTGAGCAGTGGACACATGATCTTTGGTGGCATGCCGTCTTGTTGTTCTAGTACGCTTCCCATTTTCTCTCGTTTCCTCCTGTTACCCTCGTTCTCTATAACGCGAAAGCGTTGGATCTTCAACCCTTATACCTTAAATTAATTGCCTTTCCACGCTGGATACGGGCAGAAAATGTTGATAAAATACCTCTAGACAAGTTCGGTCACCGAGTTATCGGAAAAGGGTAAACTGGAGAACCTTATGTCGTTCATCCATGACGTTCACGACGTGTACGATGATATGGCCCATGGGCTGCAGATTGCCAAGGACCATCAGGATCAGCTTGCGTCATTGGATATTTCCGATGCCAGCGAGTTGCATGACGCCGCGTTCGCACTCAACCTGATGACCAAGATGGGGAGCGTCGTGCGCAAATTTGCGATCAAGACCCCCGACGACACGTCCATGTCGGTCTTCTACTTCAGCAAGACGGCAGAGCGCCTCCCCCTCCCGGCCCGCAAGACGGCCGCCACGTTCCTCAAGATGGCCTGCAAAGGCCATAAGCTGGTCTCCAGTATCAAGGTGGACCAGTACGCCGACGATGAGATCGAAGACAACATGCTGAAGATCGCCGAACTGGATGGCCTCCCGCCCGAGCCCGTTCAACTGTCCGACGATCACTACGCCCTACAGACCGAAGACGGAAAGTTGATGTATCCTATCGACTCGCCAGAAAACGTGAAGCGCGCTGCCACCTACTTCTCCGAAAACCTCGTCCAGATCCCTCCGGCGTATAGAGCGCAGATGGCGGTGAAGATTGCCACGCGGGCCGCGCAGGTCGAGGCCAGCCTGCGACCAGAGGACATTGAGAATCTGGAGCAGTACGCCTCCGACCACTACGGAAACATCCTGAAGGTGGCCATGGCAGAGCGCAGAGACGCCCTGCAGAACGATCCATCCGCCGTCAACCTTCTGGATCAGCTCATGGAGAAGCGGGCATCCATGACCGCCTACTCCTTCGCCGTGGCATTGGAAAACTTCGACAAAATGACCGGATTGGACGCCAAGTGGGACTCTCACATCATCGACCCCTACCAGAGTGCCATGGGCGGCGTGAAGTTCGCCAGCGCCGTGGAGATCAATGGACAAAGCATTGATGAGGATCAGCTCAAGGCAGTTGCTGAAGGCGATCAGCTGACCGAGAAGTTCGGGTCCGACTTCGCCACCGAGTTCGCATCCGATCCCGTGACCATCTTCAAATCACTCCCAACCCCGGAAAAGACTCTGATCGCCAGCTTCGTGACGCAGGAGTAAGCCATGAGGGCCAAGCTTGCTCGTGAACTGACCACCAAGACTCGGGAGGCGCTCCCCAAGGGCGCGTTCGTGTTCCCGAAGCAGGAACGCTATCCTATTCATGATTTGGCTCATGGAAAAAACGCCTTGGCCCGCGTGTCCCAGCATGGTACACCGGCCGAAAAGGCGCGGGTGCGGGCTGCCGTGCACAGGCGCTACCCAGAGATCGGATCGGACAAGACGGCCTCAGCCCGGCGCCGGGCGGCCCAAAGCTTTGTAGGGAAGTGAACCGTGGTAGAGATCTCTCCCGTTGACACAGACGGCCGGGTCAAGACCGCCGAGGAATGCTTCCTGGAAGTGTTCGAGACGGATGACAAGACCGAGAAGGTGGCTGCAGAGTCCACCTCCGCCTCCAAGTGGATGGATGAGGATACCCCTGCGTCCTGGTATGCTGCCCAGCTCATCAAGAAATACGACCGGGAATGGCTGGAATGGGAGCCTGAGACCCTCTGGCAGACCATCCTGTTGGACTTCAAATTCGACATGGGTGATCACCAGAATGACAAGATCAACGCCGCAAAGAACCTGTTCCTGACGGACAGCTTCTGGACGGACTGGGTGACCTTCGAGAAGACGGCCCTGTCCTTCAATGGCACCAGCCCGGACTTCTTCCAGGTTCAAGTCCCCTCTCCGGGGCAGATGGCCTGGGCGGCAAGCGAGGCCGAAATGATGCGGCCGGGAACGCCGTATTCGGAAGAGGTCGCCAAATATGTTGAGTTGGCATGCAAAGAGGATGGCTACATTCTCTTCCCGGATGAGCTGGAATTCGCCCAGGAGAGCCCTCTCAGCAGGGAGGCCTCGGACATTAAGTCGGCTTGGGAGATTGTGAAAGCGGCCGGGGATGTTAAGATTATTGAGAACGAGCTTGGCGTGAACCTTGGGCGGCTCCAGGCGGTGAAGGCCTACGTGGACGAGCGCGCACAGCATAGGGAATAAGTATGCCAGTAAGCAATTCCATTCAGAGAGATCAGCGCGGGGGCATCAACTACCCCAGCCCGTATTTCGACATTTCATCGACCTACGTCCCTCCTTCCATGAAGGAGTTCTTCAAGTGGACGCGGTTCTTCTATTACAGCCACTCTGTCATCCATCCGATCATCGACAAGATCTCGGAGTACCCGATCACGGGCCTGATTTATCAGGTGGACGGCGAAGAGGACAAGCTGCCTGAAAAGTCCAAGAAGAACTGGAAGAAGCTCCTGGAGGCCACGCTCCGGATCAAGTCCTTCCAGGTTGAAATGCTGTTGGACTACAACGTCTACGGCAACGCCCTCGCATCAATCGTCTACCCGTTCAAGCGGTATCTAAAGTGCCGTGAATGCGATCACCGCACGTCCATCGAAAAGGCACGATACAAGTGGAAGGACTTCAAGTTCCACTCGACCTGTGAAGAGTGTGGCCACCAGGGTGTGTTTGACGTTGCGGATGCGGATATTAAGAACCGCTCGATGTGCCGTCTGACCCGGTGGAACCCGTTCTTCGTATCCATTGAACATAACTCGGTCACCGACGAGCGCGACTACTGGTACAGAATCCCGAACAAAGACCGCCAGGCCATCATCAAAGGCAAGAAGATGTGGATCGAGCGAGCACCCTGGGTGTTCATCGAGGCGGTCCGCGACAACAAGCAGATCCAGCTTGAGAAGAAGAACCTCTACCACATGCGCCGTCCGACCATCGCGGATGCGGACATGGCCTGGGGCATGCCCGTTATCCTTCCGGTCATCAAGGACGCCTATTGGCTCCAGATCCTGCGCAAGGCGAACGAGGCCATCGCCCTGGACCACGTGGTGCCATGGAGAATCCTCTTCCCGGCCGCCAACGCGGACATTAGCCCCTACGTCCAGCAGAACCTCAACACCTGGAAGAACAACGTTGAAGATGAGGTTAAGAAGTGGCGCCAGGATCCGAACCATATCAGTATCATGCCGCTGCCCATCGGTACGCAGAACTTCGGCGGCGATGCCAAGCTCCTACAAGTGTGGCAGGAAGAGAAGATCATTCAGCAGCAGATTGCTGGAGGCATGGGGGTACCTTTGGAGCTCGTATTTGGTGGTTTGAGTTGGTCTGGTAGTTCTGTTTCACTAAGGATACTTGAAAATCACTTCATTCGGGACCGCGAGGAGATCGACAACTTCCTCAACGAGTTCCTGGTTCCGAATCTGCAACGATATTTTCGCTTGTCTAAGATCACGCTCAAGCAGAAGAACTTCAAGATGGCCGACGACGTTCAGCAGAAGCAGCTTATGATGAGCCTCATGCAGATGGGCAAGGTGAGCGACAGCACTGTCTTGGAGGAAAACAGCCTGGACTTCCAGGAAGAGGCCACCAAGCGGATGCAGGAGCAGAACCTGTCTGTCGAGTTCCAGCGTCAGCAGATGATACAGCAGGCCGAGATCCAGGGTGCGATCTCCGTGATTTCCGCCCGCTACTCCGGCATGGCGCAGGCCGAGGCCGCCAAGGTGCACCAGTCCATGGCGCCGCCGATGCCGATGCAGCAAACAGGTCAGGGGCAGGGCGCTCAGATGCAGACTTCGCAGCCAGCGCAGGCGCCGCCGATGCAGGGCCCTCCAAGCACAATGCCAATGGGCGCCCAGCAGCCTCCCGCTCCAGGGGCAGGATCTCCGGCTATGGGCGCTGCCGTTCCAATGGCTCAAGGCGGAGTAGTCACTGGCGCCAACGGCAAGAGCCATGCAGGAGCGCAGGGTGAAGGTGAGCTTGCCAGGGTCATGGTGAATGGGATGCAGCGCATGGATGAAGCGCCCAGAGAGATGCTTCTCAAGAACCTGGAAACCTACAACCCGACCATGGCGGCCTTGATGCGCAAGGAATTGTCTTCCAACAAGAAGAGCTCCATCGATATGACGCCGCTTCCAGAACAAAAGCCTCCAAGAAGGAAGGTTGGTCCTATATAATAGGGCCTCCTGGAGAAAGTAGATGGCACCATTCACGATCATCCCAATCGATCAGCTCGATGCGAGTGTCGGCCAGAAGGGCGTCACTGACCTTGACGAGTTCGTAGGCCCTTCTGGTCAAGACGGCGCAGTTCCCACCATTGATGCGCTCGGCGTCATCACGTGGGATGAAACCTTCCTCAAGGCTGGCGATGATCTCGATCTTCTGAAGGGACCGTCTGGTCAGGACGAGTTTATTCCCATACTGAATAGTACGGGAGACATTTCCTTTACGGACCAGTACACCGCCCCAGGCGACCAGGTAACCGATCTGATTGCCACGCCAACGGAGGTCGGAAAGTTCATCTCCGTGGACGGGGCCGGGAACCTGATTTTCCTGCCCATTGGAACTTCGTCGTTCCTTGCTATCACGGTGGGCGCGGCCGGGGATTTCGCCACGTTCGCAGAAGCGCTTGACGATATTGCCCTAAACGCCTCTACCACATTCGGGTTTATCGTCATTCTTGAGCAGGTCAACTGGGGAACACCAGCGCAGACCTTGAACAAGCCCATCATCGTTCAGGGGTTTGCGACAGACTCCGAGATTGTCATCAATACGGACGACGTGGCGACTGTGGACTTAGGCGCCGCAGACGGACTGGCGCTGATGGAATTCAGAACGCTCACGATCACCCGCGATAGTTCGTCAGCGGGAGGGTTCGACTTCACCGCCCACGACGCGAAGATCCTGCTCAAGGGCGTGACGATTGACGATAACACGACCGATGCCGCAGCCCAAGGTATCTTCGACGGCGACGGTGAAAACCTCACTGTCGAGATGGTGGGAACGACGATCACCGGCACCGCGACAATGGGGGCCGGGATCTTTTCCCGATGGGCCTCTGCCAACATCAAGATGGATACAACCAAGGTGCTCACGAGCGCCGTTGATCTTTTGAACAACGTCACGTCCGCCGAGCTTCTTCTCGACAACTATACGATCCTGAACGACCCCGGCCTGACCAGCAGTACGCTGAATGTCCGATACGCATCTAACTCCCTGATGATCAACACGGGCGGTGGGACGATCAGCGAGGTTTCCGGAGAAGCCTCCTACAACAAGGCGTTCGACGCCATCGCCGGAGTGGATTGGACTGTTGCGTTGGATGACTTCGTTGGCCCTGAGATCAGGATCCACGAGGGAACGTTCACGTCCACCACGGGGAATGTGGTTGTGTCTCAGACTGCGCGGATTGTCGGCGCGGGACGGGATAAGACATGGCTCTCCAGCTCGGCATCAACCGGAACTCGGGTGTTCGGTATTCAGGGGGCGAACAGCTGCCTCGAAGATCTAAGCATCGTATCGAGCGCCCTGGCCGCCACACCGACACGAGTTTTCGAGATCATCTCAGGTTCAACAAACGCCCTGATCAAAAATATCCGTATCGACTTGCAGACAGACTCGGATACAAGCAACATGATGGCGTTTATCAACGCAGATAACGCACGGTTCATTGACTGCGAGTTCGTGAATAGCGGGGACGCTGGTCTTGAGAATGGGTTGTCCCCGCAAGCTGCAGTCAACCGACTCGAATTTCATAGATGCAGTTTCTTGCACACGGGAGCCGCGAAGAGTGGCGGGACAACCTGGATCGTTGGTAATGCGCTTCCCGTAAGCTCTGTTCTCACCATCACGGAATGCTTTCTCGATATGGGTGTCGATACATCCACCGGGAATATCTTCATCAATGTGGGCGGCGCGGATAGCTCCATAAACCTGAAGGACAACATCCTGAAAGGAAACATGAGGGCGTTTCTCCAGGACGCGACCCTTTCCAACTCAATCATCCAGGGTAACCAGTGCGACTTCAGCCAGGGTGGTGCTGCCGCAACGTCGGCGCTGTCCCTCTCTGGCGTCATTGACTCAGTCCTTATCTCCAACAACACGTTCCTGAATTGCTCGCATCGCTGCATTGACATTAACTCGGGGTCCAGTTCTGCGACCAAGATCATCATCTCGGACAACATTATCAGTGGCGCCGGAGGATCCGTCCTTGAGGGAATCCGATTGAATGGGGACGTATCTCAGTCCAAGATCAAGGACAACATCATCGATGGATTTTCCACAGGCCTTCTCACGGCAGTCAGCACCGGAACGCCGGACGACAACCAGTACAACGGAAACGACCTGGTGGGCAACACGACGCCGATCACATTGGCCGCTGGCGACACCAGCGAAGTGTCCCATAACGTGGAAGTCTAATCATGGCCAACCTTCGGCACAATAAAACGGACGATGACTACGAGATCATCACGGATGCGGAAGGAACGCAGAAGCTCGCCGAGCTTCTCAAGAGAGCGAATGACACGAACATCTTTATCGACACGTGTGGGACGACTGGGAGTCCAACATATGCCACTCTCGAAGCCTACATCGACGCATTGAATGCAAGTACCGCTAGCTATGGCATTTGCATTGTCCAGGGGAACGCCGATCTCGGCAACGCAAGAACGCTGCAAAAGCCCATCAAGTTCATCGGCGGCCTAGGATTTGGATCAGCGAACCAGGTGGAGATCTCAGAGCTTCTGACGATCACGCCAGTTTCGGGATTTGTAGCCCACTTCTCCGTTGAAGAAGCGTCTTTCCTGATCAACGCGAACGGGAAGATTCTTTCCACAGGAACCAACGGAATCTTCATGCAGTTCCGCAACTGCGACAAGTGGCAGATCAACGGCGGCTTTGGGAATGATGTTATCGAGTGGGATGGGCAGTCCTGGATGATCTTCGAGAACATCCAGAACTGGATCAATAATTCAGCGGGCAAGGGCTTCAGGGCAACAGATGTTACAACGGCAATCCATCACGTTCTCGTTTCGGGCGTTCGCACGACCACTAGCGCCAATCCGACTGAATGGGTTCAGAGCGCTGCCAGCATCATGAATCTTCAAGTCCTTGCGTCCGACATGACGAAGGGCTTTGACGTGACAAGCTCCGGCGGAACTGTGAAGGTTCGCCGCGACGGTGCGTCCGATTACCCAGAATCGCTTCTGCTCGGTGGGAGCCCGACGGTCATACTGGAAAGACTCGGCGGCGACCAGATTCGGGAGACCGGCGGACCGACCATTCTGGATGTTGGGGAGATTCCGGACGGACATGCTGCAGTCCGCATAGGAAGCAGCTTTGAAGGCACCGCTGATCTCTTGAACCAGATCTCCACTGGGCTGACGGACGGAGGCGATCTATCAATCAACGGTGGGGACGCCACACTGTTCGACGTGTCAGCAGGCTCCGGTCTTGTCGTGGACAACCATACGGACCCGGACGCTCCGACACGCACACCCCCATCATGGACCGCATTCACGGCCGAGGCCTCTGTCGGCGGCGCTTCCGATCAGTTTACATTTGTTGCGATAAATGCAGCAGGGGCTTTGGTCAAGCAAAACTCGCCACTGTCCGATACCCAGCGCCGCGACCTCATCTTTCTGGGCCTGCTGCACCATCCTGGCGGACAGGGTACAACCATAGTGCGAGCGGTCATAGCTCCGCATCCGACATTCGATCAGGCTTTGACCGTCGATGAACTGTTGCGCACGCTGGGCATCCTGAACAGAGAAGGGAATATCTATAGCCCGAATGGCGCGAACCTGAATATCGATAAGAGTTCCGGCGAGTCGCTTGGCCCCGGGATCAACTTTCAGAATGACAAGAAGAACCCGAACATCACAATTGATGCCGCAGCGGTTGTAGAGTCGTTCCAGTACATCCATCAGGATGGAGCGGGAGGATTCACGGTTCTTGCGGCGGCGACAGCCGTTGACCCCGACAACTACGACGACGGGTCTGGAACGCTGGCAGCGGTGGGAACCGGTCAGTACACGATCCAAAGAATCTTCTGGTCGCCCATCACGAATGAAACCTTCATCGTCTATGGGCAGAAGCTCTTTGCTTCATTGGCAGATGCCAAAACAGAGATCGGGACCATACCGGTCGTTCCCGAGTTCCTCAGGCTGACGAACTACCGGTCGGCGATGGTCATCACTGAAGGGACGACAGACCTTACCGTAACGGCGAACGCCCAGCTCTTTGAAATCCTATCCATATCCGGTGGCGGAAGCGCTGGCGCAGGCACTGGCGAGGACAACACGGCCCGCAACATCGGTGCAGGCGGCATTGGCCTGTTCAAGTCCAAAGCAGGCGTCATCCTGGACTTCAAAACCCTCATTGCGGGATCGTCCAAACTCTCGGTTACCGATGACGTGCCCGACGACGAGGTTGTTCTCGATGTTGTGCCAGGGAACATTCTTCACAATGATCTGGGCTCGATTGGGGTTGACGACCACAAGACAGTGAACACGGTATCGACGACTGACAACGTTCTCACAACCATCGCGACAATTGCGATCCCTGACAACACAGTGGTTGGAATCAACGCGAAGATCGTCGGGCGTCGAACGGACGCCGCAGACAGGTACGTGGCGGATATTCGCGCAGCAGTGTTCCGCGAAGCTGCCGGGAGCGCCACATTGCAGGGCGCAAACGATCTCGAATTCGAGCGTTCGTCCGATCCCCAGTACACCATTCAAATCGCTGTATCCGGCAACAATGCTCTTATCCAGGTGCAAGGCGATACGGGACACACTATCAACTGGCGGTGCGTCCACGAAGAGAACCCCGTAGCGTAAAGGACCTAATCAAATGGCGGTGCTAGGTTCGACGGGGATCGGCAATGGGCAGATGTTTATGCACATTGACCACGACCCCGAGACGGTGTCAACGAATGCGAAGAAGGGCAGTTTCCTTCTCTTCGGCACTGCTCTGTACTGCAAGGCCGATGACGGTGACACTACCAACGTAATGCTTCTGGGGGCTGTGGATCTTCGAGCAGGCGAGACCGGCGGAACGCTGTTAAATCTTGTACCGTTTGTGGTGGACCCAACGACCATCGACAACGATTTATTTGTTCGGGAAGACGACGGAACGGTCGATTTAGTATTTTACGACGGAACCAATAAGCGAGTCTTGGCCTCGGAGCAGGCCGCAAGTGTTATGCACATTCATGCCTCTAGTTACGGCGCAGCAGACGCAATAACTTCAGGAACACCAGAGAACCTACTAAAGGGTTGCACACTTGCAGATGCCGGTGAACTCGGATCACATTGGACCGTCGAAAATGCTGCTTCTGACACATTAGAACTCAAATACGCCGGGAAGTTGACCAAGAAATTCTTGGTATCAGCACAAGTCAACTTTACATCGAACGGAGATGGCAACGTTCACTCACTGTGGCTTTATAAGGGCGGAACGAAACAGGCGAATAGTCTACACGTAGCCGAGTGCGTAACGGGCGCGGACGGCGTAACAATGCAGGTTCAATTTATTATTGAGCTTGTCCAAAACGACACATTGAGGTTGATGATAGATACAAACGCAAACACACCAGTAGTGACGCCCAGATCTTTGGCCTTTACCGCGACACCAATTTAGGAACACGGCGGTGAATATATCTATTCCGACAGGACAACGTCTGACGCTACCGACTGGTCAGAGGTTGACGATTCCTCACACTTACATTCCTACGATCCGTAATGGATTGTTGTGGACTGCCCCGCTGCTCGAAGGCGATGCCAGATCTATTTATGACGCCGCCGCCGTGGCATACGTCGATCCAGAATCAGAAGAAATTGATGCCGACGGATCGTACTTTGACAGTGATGGTCTTCTGCAACAAGCTGTTTTAGACGTAGCGCGAATCGAATCTGACGGCTATCGGCAAGAAGAGACGCGGACGAACCTGATCCCTGATTCAGAGGATCTTGCGTCGTCTACTTCTTGGTCGCATAGCAATGTCACCTACACAGCAAACGCCGCCATCGCTCCTGATGGCACACTCACGATGGATAGGTTAGGTTCGTCCGCAGACAATTCAAGTATTTCCCAGTCTCACACAATAGCTGCTGATACGGAACTCTACGCTTTTACGGCGTATTTCCCGAAGGTTCCAAGCGCACCAACGAACTTGCCGGGCCTATTATTGCGGTTCGTGGTTGACGGCACTCAGATTTGGTATTCCGTTTCCGTAAATACGGAAACGGGTGTCGTAACTATAACGGATGGTGACGCGCTTCCTGGATCACCGAATGGAACGCCTACGCTTGCTTACTCTGAATTGGTTGAAACCCCCTTCGGCGATTTCTGGCGAGTTGTGATGGTCGCTGCGAATGCAAGCGACACCTCGGTAACTACCTACGTTAGGAATTCGATTGCAACCGCCGCAGCGCCAAGTGAGTACGATGCACAAATTCTCCAAGGGACCGTCGATGCTTGGGGCATTCAGTTTGAGAAGGCTGACGGTCCATCAAGTTACATTCGCACAACAGGCAGTACTGTAATCAGAACGTCGGATTACCTTCGCTACCCGGCGACGGGAAATATCAGTGGCGACGCGTGTACCATCGCCATGGCAATCACGCCGCATCTCAGCGGAACCGCAAACGGTGCTGGCCGGTGGTTTCGTTGGCGTGCCACGCATTGGATTGACTGCTACATCAACGCCGGTAAGTGGGCAGTAAATTTGAAAGATGCCGGTGCTAGCATAGACCTGATTTCTACTACAACGCTATTGGCTGGACGCAAAGATGTATTGGTGCTTACTCATGACGGCGCGGTTACTGAACAAAAGCTGTACGTGAATGGCGTAAAGGAAGGACCAACCAGAACAAAGGGCCTCATGACTTCCGTGAGTACTTTAATGAGCATTGGTGCCACAGGACCTTCTAACAACAATGTTTTGCCGGGGAATTACGCACACGCAAGAGTTTACGACCGTGCTTTAAGCGCGGCAGAAGCCCAGGCAGTGACCGACGAAATCAACGGGTGGATGGACTAATGTACATGTACGACCGACATATCGATGGGATACCGGCGGCGTTAAAAACGGCTAGACGTGCGGAGCGGACGGAACGTGACGAGAGCGAAGAAATCGTGCGTGTACATCCGGCACACGACTATGAACCGGCGCAAGCGTGGGCGGTGGTGAAGGACGCGGGCGGCACGCTGTGGATTCACCACGACCAAACCGACGAACTTTTACAGCAATTGCTTCCACCAGAAGACGCCGAACCTGGGGACGCGGAACTAGGCGAAGAGGTAGCTACTCTGTACAAAGTGAATCCGAACATGCAGAGCAACAACGTGCGCGCGAATCGTCGCATACACGCCTCGGTGGTGGCGCGAATTGAGACGGCAATGTAATTATGGTGGATTGACTTCCTGGTTTACCCCTGTTACTATTCCGTAGGTAACAATGTAGCCAGGAGGAACATATGGAATTCAATCTCACGGCCGGTGAAGTTCTCCAGGCAGAAGCAGCAATCACCGAGCTGTCCAGGATCAAGATGAAGGCTGCATTCGGCATGCCGGTCGCCCGGCTATTAAAGGCGATCACGAAGCAGGCCGATGAGTTTCGCAGGAAGCGCCTTGAGCTTGTAAAGAATCATGGCGACAAGCAGGATGGCGGACAGTACAAGATTATAGAGGGCCACGAGTTAGATCTGGAGAAGGACGGTAAGGCATTATTAGATAGCGAAATGACAGTTCGGGCGAACCCGATCCCCAGGGGGATCTCAGACATTGAGATCGAGCCGAAGTACCTGGTTCCGCTGATCCCCTTCTTTCAGGAAGAAGTAGATCGAAAGAAGAAAGAGAAACAGGAATGCTCGGGAGAGTAGGCGCCGCCTCTAACTTCCATCAGGGCAAGACCCACATTGAAAAGCTGTGCATGGATGTAGCCCAGGACAGGCTGCGCTACCATGAAATCGCCAACGACCCCAACTGCGAAATCGATGAGAAAAACTTTAATTCCACACCAAAGGGTGTCGTTTGGATGACATTGATATATAATAGGCGCGGACCTGAACCAGAGAAGACTGTAGAGACTCTTCTGGAGATGGTGGACCGACAAACGAAGGAAGAGGACGAGCCCGAACAGGAGTAGGGCTCATTTCACCCAGTTGCCCACAGGGCAGCGTGACTTTAAACAGGAGAGTTTGACATGGCCCAAGTGAAAAATGATGGATCGGAACAGCTGCGTCTGTTGCAGGTCGGGAACTTCTACAACGACCTTCCCCACGTCCAACTCGTCCTGGAGCCGGGCGAAACGGGCACAGTGCCGGATCAGTTCCTGGCCACCCCCGAAGGGCTGGCCGTGATCGCTGCTGGCGATCTGGTGGTTCTGTCCTACGACCCGGACGACGCCGTGATTGCTCCCGAGATCGGCGGCGGCATTTCCAACATCTACAAGATCAATCAGGAAGCCGTGGGAGGAGACCCTATCTCCAACGACAACGATCCGGCCACGGAAGCGTCGGACGCGGACACGCACGATTTCAGCAACCCGGCAGACCGGTTCATGGATCTGATCGTCAACGGCGTGACGATTTCCCACGAGTTCCTGGCGTCGGACTTCGCCAGCATCGCGGCGGCCACGGCGGAAGAGGTGGACGCCTCCTTCGATGCGAACGCTGCATTGGCGGCAGAGCTCGTCATCACCAATGACGGCTCCATCGTCACCCTGACCACCAAGAAGCGCGGCACGACCGCCACACTGGACTTCGCCGGTGCGGGGGCAACGCTTCTCGGATACGCGGGCCCCGTGACCGGCGTGATCGCCCCCGCCACGCTTGAGCTACTGGCCAAGGATTCGGCGGGAAATCCCGCTCCTGGCGTGGAGATCGAGCTGAACATCTTCGATGCGGCAACGGGAACCACGCCACTGGCCAACACTCAGTTCCAGGCTCCCTCGAAAGGCTCGTTCTCCAGCGGGATCTACACCAATTCCGCCGTTGGCGTGACCGACGAGAATGGCGAACTGGACTTCGAGGTGGCAGCCTTTGTTGCCGGAGCCGACAGTCTGTTCGTGGACATGAGCCCGCCCGCCGACAACTTCCTGGCCGTCGCCGTGGCGCCGCGTGAGGAAATCGTTCAGTCGGCTGGCTAGACCATGCACAAAGCTGTATTACAAGGGTTCGCTACCGAACTCATCAAGATCTCCGCTCCCACCTCGGTCTTCTCGGAGACCGGGGCGGGCGGCGCGCTTGGTGGATACATTGCAGGTGGCGTTCCCGAGGCAGTGGTGGGCGCAGGAATCGCCTCTGCCGTAGATGCAAAGAACATCGGCGAGCAACTGGGCCATGAGCTATTTGCAGGGAATAAGGCAATGCAGGGGGCCGGTCGAGCTATCGGTTCCCTGCTCGGCCCAATGCTCGTTGGATGGCTTGCTGGCAAGGCAGTCAAAACTGTCAGAGAGCATCAGCCTGAGCGCACTAAGCTCCCACCCATCCCCGCAATGAATCCCAACTACCCCAATCCATAATTATCTTCTCGGAGGGGACTTCCTGCTTTAGCTGGAAGCGGAATCCGCACTCCTTTCTGTGTTTTGTCGTTGATTTCTTCCAGCACACACCGTAAGGTGTCACCATGCTGGAAATAGTCAGATCCATCAAGCTCAAAATAGACATGTCGCTCGACACGGCGAAGCGCACCGTACAGGCATGGACAGAAGCCTGTAATGCGGTGAGTCGCATCGCTTTTGATGAAGGATGCATCTGTAACGCAATTAAGTTGCACTCGCTGTCCTACCAAGTAGCTAAGGGATACGGTCTCTCCGCCCAAGTCGCCCAGTCTTGCATCCGACACGTTGGCAGCATGTACGCTGCCGCCAGGTCCAACAAACACATTTTGAAGTCCCCTGCCGTCTTTAAGTCTCAGGCCGTCATGCTCCAGGGTGGGAAGCGCGGAAGAGACGTTTCTCTTCCTGCATCTGGACTGTCTATCTGGACCGTAGACGGACGCATGAAGTCCATACCACTCTCCGGACCTCCCGGTCTTGATGAAAAGATTTCCGATTGGAGACTTGGCGACGGGCGCCTGTCTGTCGTCGGCAAGACCGTTTTTCTCACACTCAGCTTTAAGAAGGAGGTTGAAGATCGCACCGCTCCCAACGACGCCGTCGTCGGTGTTGACCGGGGGATTAACGTGCTCGCCTGCGCAACTGATGGTAAGCGCCACTGGATGCGAAAAGGCGGGCACACTAAGCACGTTCGTGATCGATACCTGCATGTTAGATCGTCCCTCCAAAAGAGGAAGGCAGAGCGCCCGACGAGACCTGTAGAGCAGGCGCTCAAACGGCTGTCTGGCCGAGAGGCGAGGTTCATGCGAAGTGTCAATCACGAAGTCTCCAAGTCCATTATCCAGTTTGCAGACAGGTCCGGATGCCCAGCCATCGCTATCGAGCAGCTTGGTGGAATCCGAAAGAGCAGGCTGCGTAAACCGCAGAGGCGCGAAGTTCACCGGTGGGCGTACGGACAGCTTGCCGAGTTCATCCGCTACAAGGCTGAAGGACTTGGAATGACGATTGTCGAAGTGGACCCCAGGAATACCAGCAAAGGGTGCTCTCGGTGCGGCCACGCCGAGGCTGCAAATCGCAACCGTCATCAGTTCCAATGCAAGGCGTGTGGCCATCAGCTACACTCCGATCTCAACGCCGCGTACAACATTCGACTACGCGGCATCCTGGCACGGCAAGATCTGTGTCAGGATGGGCAGCCGTCATGCTGCCCTGAAGTTCAGCCCAGCGATCCGGCCTCGAAAGCCGGTTAGGGTATGGACAAGCCGTCTGCTTTAGCTTACGGTTCATGACAGCTAAAAAAGGGGCGCGGGCCCCCTTATTTTGATTCGTACACTGCTGCCCTGGCTTCGAAGTCGATGATGCTCTTGTTGTCATCCATGAGGCGCATGAAAATCCTTTCACTCGCAACAAGTGTGCGTGTGCTGCTGTTGTATTGGAAGTAGTGTGGCGGGAATGCCAGGCACATGGTAAAGAACCCGGCGCCGTAGGACCATAGCCTGAGGGCTTTGTCCGGTTTGTCCGGGATCCATTTGTATGGAACCAATTTTGCTGCCTCTACGTGCCCCCGCCCACAATACTTCAAGCGCCACCGACTGGCGAAGGGAGTTGTTTCCTTGAACCACTTCTCTAACTTCTTTCTCTTGAGCTTCTGACTTCGCTTCATCGCTCGGCTAGTCTTCATCGTCATTTTTTTGGCGCCCCATAGACACTATGCTCAGCTTGTTTTGCGAACGAGCACACGTATCCCAGACTCATTGCCCCCATCTTTGGAAGTCGTTCGGCATCAACAAACCGAGGGTGGACTTTTGATGCAAGTGCGGCGCAGATGGTGAAGAGGCCATACCCGTAAGACCAAATTTTTCCTGCGTGATTCCCATGAAGAAGGGTCATTGTTGTGATCTCCTCCCACTCCTTCCCCTTCCTTGCGAGTTTCAGGTGCCCTCCGCACCACTTAACCCTGAGCCCAGAACCAATGTCCGACCATCCACGCAAAACCTCCTCCTCATTCTTCTTGGTGCGCCTTATTCTCCGAAGCGTCTTTTTCCTTTTAGACTTCACTTTCATCGTCTTCCCCAGTCTTGTCCGTGATCATGGTCATGGATGACAGATCGTTCCACTGCTTCAACATTCCATGGACACCGAACAGTCTCCAGAATCGGCCGATGACACAGTGGATTGGTGTCTCTACTTCCACCGGTTCCGGATCCCAGAACATGAGCTCGTCCGTCTTCCCGTACTTGTGGACCTGATAGGAAGAGTCGTTGTCGTCGTCATCGTCGGTCCCGGCGTCCTTCTCCACATAGACGACGAGCCCGCAATTGCTTCCCGGAATCTCTTTCCATACATTCTCTTCCGCACGAATGTCCCGGAGCTCTTGCTTGGCGATGCGGCAGTTCATAACCACTGCATACGCATGGGCTTCCGTGACGGCCATGATGTTGGCAACCAAAGCGCAGGCCATGTTGGGATGACGGTTGACGAACTTGTCCAAATTCAAACCGAGCACCTGTTCCTTGCCTTCCTTGGTGCAGTGGAGATAGAATATTGGATCGATCCACCTGGTGTTCGACAGGCGTTTGAACGCCGTCGCATGCATCTTGTATGCGATCTCTGACGCCGTGCGATTCCCGGCGAAGATGGACTGTTCGACCGGATAGATTTGAGTCTCGACGTTGAGGTCGAGAATCTGATCGGCCATTTCTGCCATTCCCGGTTTTTCATCCGGAGACGTATGTGACATTGCAATCCTCCTACGTTGGCTATGCGGATTTCACTGATCCTCTTATACCACAGGATGACCAATGGTTGACAGACCTGTGCAGCTACGATGACGTGCATGAATTGCTCAAGATGGCCGTCATCGACATGGAAACTGCGATAGATCGCCTCTGGAAGGACAAGAAAGAACAGGGAGCCTCCTGGGCAGACGTATCGATCCCATTCTCTTCTGAGGTCGGAAGGTGCGCCGAAAATGCTGCGGTGGCCGGGAATCAGTATGCCACCTGGTTCAATCCAGAGCTCTGGAAAGAGGCGTTCGATTTCGGCTGGGACTTCCAGGACGACATTCAGAAAATGACCGCTGGCCTCGGCATCCCCGTGAACAGAAAGAACCTGGACACGCTCCATCGTGCCTTAACCGGCGGCGAGCCAGTACCCACCCACGAGCTTGAGCAGACCCTCGGGTACGAAAAGGCCAAGGCCGTCGGCCGGACGGTCATGCTGAACATCTACAACAAGGCGGCGCTGCGGCGCTGGGCCAAGGATGGCCTCCTCCGGGTGCGCCGGATGGAGATGCGTGATAGAAAGACCTGCCCCCTCTGCCGGGCACTACATGGACAAGAGTATTTGATACAGGATTTACTGGAAAGGACTTATACACTTACAGAAGACAGCCATCCATCCTGTAGAGGTACATTCATACCCGTACTGGATATGGCCGTCTATGATCCTGAGAAACGTGAAGTTCCCACCGCCATGGATTTCGAGATCGACGGCAGCAGGGCAGAGAATGTGCCGCTGGAGGTGAAGCCCTGGCTCTACAGTTTCCTGAAGGGATCTCCCCTGCCAATGAACATCGTCTTTGACGAGAACTTACCGGAGGCGTACACCTGGGAAGGGTTTGATGTTACGATTAATCCGTCCGCCATCCGGCAGGAGGACCCCAGGGAGATCATCCTTCACTCGATAGCCGACCAGGTGTGGGATACCGTGAATGAGAAGTTCAGCGAGCAATACATCCAGCTGATCATGGACGGATCTGCGGCGCCAGCGAAGAGCTGGATAACTAAGAAAGAGTTGTTCATCAATAACTATATAGCCTATAGGATGGGACAAGATCAGTATCCTAAGTCAATCGCCTGGTTCGCAAAGCATGTTGGCTAAAAAGAGAGGCCGGTGCCTCTCTAAAGAAGTAAGTACCTTGGATAGGAGACCAGCGGCAATGGTGCCGACGATCTCCACATCCAGCCCTGTCCAGACAACAGCTTGCTCTGAGGCCTCTATCAGAGAAGCCTGGACCCCCTCGTTGAAGGACAGCAGGGCGGGGGCCGAAGCCCCCACCCCACCTCCAAATAGTTCGGCTACCACTTAGCCTGCGGCCTGGAGCTGCTGCTCAGCCATGTCGCGGACCTGCCCTTGCAGGGCTTCGACCAATTTGCGAAGTTCCGCGATTTCGCCTTCGGGCTTATCGAAGGAGATGCTGTCGCCGGTCGTCGCGTCGTCGTCGGTCGTCGCGTCGTCGTCGGTCGTGACCGGTGTCACCGTTTCCGGGTCCACCTGGTCTTTGCCGCCGAGCTCGCGCAGGAACTCGATCTCGCTTGACCAGCGGCTGTGATCGACCGGTCCCAGCATGCCGATGGCCTGCAGATCGGCCGCCAGCAAATGCGGGCCGTGCGAGTACTTGGCGACCACATCGCTGCGGCTCTTCTTCACTTCTTCCAAAAAGCAGCGGATGCGGACGGCGTCCGGGCTGTCCGCTTTCAGCGTCTTGATGCCGCTGTCGCCTTCGCCTTCGTCGGTGAAGTGGCCGTACACGGCATTGCTGGCCCTGCACACCATTTCCACCACCGCCATCGCCAACGCGATGCCGATATACATCTGGAACCCACGCGACACCATACCGTCCACCCGCTGCAAAGCACCTTCCTGTCCTTCGATCTTCATAACATGGTCCTCCTACTGTTGCGCAACAATGGAGGCCCTCGGAACACCCGAGGGCTACTCCTAGCCTCTATATGTCTTATACCAAGAATCGCACCCTAATTTTCCAACCTTGAATGCTATGGACCGTGGGACTACAATAAGGGGACGGCCCGGCGGTAATCTCATGATCGACTTCCAAGAGCAAGCAGCCAAGTCCCAACAATCCGTAATCGAAGGCATCCAGGCGATCTTTCCCTACGATGGGAGGACTCAGCGTTTGGAAGCGGATCGAATCTGGATTGAGCAGAAGCCTGGGGCCGAGGGCGACTACGGCGCCCAGAAGGAAATCAAGGCCAAGGGGGGGACTCTGGCGCTCCCCGTCTATGGCAACTTCAAATTGATCGACATAGAGTCCGGCAAGGTGATCGACCGCCAGAAGAAGGTCAAGATCGCCAGCCTTCCTTTGCCCACACTGCGAAATAGCTATATCGTCAAGGGCAGCGAATACCAGATCGCCAACCAGATGCGCCTGCTGCCCGGCGTTTACACCCGTGTCCGTGACGACGGCGACCTGGAATCGCAGGTCAACCTGGCCAGGGGCCTGAACTTCCGCATCTGGCTCAACCCCAAAACATACGTCTTCTACATGGTGTTCGGAACATCCAGCCGGGTCATGCTGTACCACGTATTGACGGCGCTCGGCGTGGGCCGTGCACAGATGGAGCAGCAGTGGGGCAAAGAGATCACCGAGGCGAACGCCAAGAAGTCTTCCGAGTCCTCTGAAATCAGAAAGCTTTATAAGATCCTGTTCCGAAACGAGGCTCCCAGCGATCTGGCTCCGGCCATCGCGGAGATCGCCGACTACCTTGGCCGCACCGAGATCGACAAGGGAACGACCAAGACCACATTGGGCAAGTCGTACAGCAAGGTCGATACGAGCCTTCTTTTAAGCACCACGCAGAAGATCCTGCGCGTACTTCGCAAGCAGGACAACGCTGACGACCGCGACTCCCTTGAGTTCAAGCGCACCCTGTCAGTGGACGACTTCCTGAAAGAGCGTCTGACGCAGCCGGACAACGTCCGCAAGATCAGGAACAAGCTGCGCAACAACATCGACCGCCAGCAAGAGATCCGCCGAATCTTAGTGACCGGTCTGTTCAACCAGCCCATCGAAAGCTTCTTCACCAAGGGCGACACAGGGCTCTCATCCACTCCCGAGCAGACCAATCCGCTCCACATGATCTCGGAGTCGGACAAGGTGGTCCTGACCGGGACAGGCGGCATCACCAACCCGCATGCGATCACGACCGAGGCACGCGCCGTGCACCCGTCTTCTTTAGGATTTGTGGACCCTGTGGCCACACCAGAAAGCTCGCGTATCGGTACGACGCTCCATCTGCCATTGGGCGCCAAGAAAAAGGGGCAATCTCTCACCACGTCGATGTACGACGTGAAGTCTGGGAAGCTCGTCGATCTTCCTGCGAGCGAGGCTCACCGCGCGGTCGTATCGTTCAGGGATCAATACAAGGAGCAGGGTGGAAAGCTTGTTCCGAGAAGCCGGACCGTTAAAGCGTCGGCCAACGGAACGATCAAAATGGTCCCGGCCAGCCGTGTACAATACGTTCTTCCAACAGCTCAGGCAGCCTTCAGTCTTGCAACCAACATGCTGCCGTTCCTGCCCAGCAACCAGGGGAACCGCGCCATGATGGCGTCTAAGCAGCTTGCGCAGGCCCTCCCGCTGATCAATAGAGAGGCTCCCCTCGTCCAGGTGGTGTCTGAGAAAGGAAGGACCTACGAGAGCGTTGTCGGCCAGAACTTCAGCCACAAGTCCCCGGTGGACGGAACAGTCACACGTTTGGACACTGACTACATTTACATCAAAGCGACGGACGGAAAGTCTCATAAGGTTCCGATCTATCGGAACTTCCCGCTCAACGGGAAGACCGGAATCATCGACTCCGATGTGCGCGTGAAGGCGGGAGACAAGGTCCGCAAGGGACAGCTCCTTGCTGACAGTAACTATACAAAGAACGGACAGCTGGCCCTGGGCGTGAATGCCAGGGTGGCCTACGTCCCGCACAAAGGACTCAATTTTGAGGATGGTGTTTCTGTCAGCGAAAGCTTCGCAAAGAAGGCCACGTCCGATCACATGTATAAGCTGCATGCAGACGTGGACGCCAACACAGTCCTGAACCTCAAAAAGTTCCGGGCCTACTATCCGAACAACATCGATTTGGCAAAGGCCTCCAAGCTGGACGATAACGGCGTGATAAAGAGGGGACAGAAGGTCCGCATGGGCGACGTATTGATCGCTGTTTTGCGCAAGGAAGAGTCCAGTCCGGAAGACCGCGTCCTCTCCAAGATCCACCGCTCGTTCGTCCGGCCCTACAAGAACCGGTCCATCGTCTGGGAAGAAGAGGACGAGGGTGAGGTTGTCACAGTCATTAGGACCGCCAAGCGCGTGGAGGTACACGTCCGCACCAAGGAAGTGATCAAGATCGGCGACAAGCTGAGCTCGCGCAGTGCAAACAAGGGAACAGTCACTACCATCATCGCTGACAATGACATGCCGCACACAAGAGACGGAAAGCCTATTGACGTGATGATGAATCCGATGGGAATTCCTAGCCGGATCAATCCCAGCCAAATTCTTGAAACGGTGGCAGGAAAAGTTGCGGAGAAGACAGGTCGCCCGTTCACGGTGCGGAACTTTTCCGGAGAGGACTACCGAGACAGCGTGGAGGCGGCGGCCAAGAGCGCTGGCGTCCAGGACAAGGAAGATCTGATCGATCCCAATAGCGGTAAGACGATCCCCGCTGTGACGGTCGGCAACCAGTACATACTGAAGCTGGACCACCCCACTCGAAAGAAGTTCTCTGCTCGCGCGCAGGGTCCTGGATACACGGCCGAGCTTCAGCCCACGCGGGGCAAGCACGAGGGTGGACAGGCATTGGATGCCTTGACGCTGTACTCCATGTTATCGCATGGAAGCCTCGTAAATTTGCGCGAAATGGGGACGATAAAAGCTGAGAAAAACGATGAGGTATGGCGTGCCCTGCAGATGGGACAAGCTCTTCCGGCGCCGCAGACTACGTTCGCCTTCCAGAAGTTCACGGATATGCTCCGTGGCGCCGGGGTCAACGTCCAGAAGGACGGCAACCAGCTCTCCTTAAGCCCGCTGACCGACAAGCACACGCTGGCGCAGAGCGAAGGTGAGATCCAGAATAGCCAGGTGGTGCGCGGCAAGGACCTGCGGCCGGAGAAGGGTGGCCTGTTCGACCCTGAGATCACGGGGGGGATACAAGGTTGCTTCCACCCGTCTGTTAAGATTTGGACTGAAGAAGGCATGCTCCCGATTGGAGATATTGTTAAGTCCAAAAGGAAGATCAAGGTGTGGTCCTATAATTTTGAGAAGGAATCATTTGAACTACAGCCTATCACTAATTGGTTCAGAAACTATAGCGAAGAAGGGATCGGAAGATCTTCCTTCTTTAGTGCGGGAAGACTGGCAAGCAGGTTTACTAGGTTCCGCATCACGACTCTGTGGGGGACTCGTGGCCACCAGGTGTACGACATTTCGGGAAATAAACACGACCTATCATCGGTAACGAGTCTTGTTTCCGCTACGGAAAGGCTGTCCTATTCGCAACAACAAGTCTTATATGGAAGCCTTCTAGGGGATGCCGGGATTGCCCATGCTCATTTCTATGAAATGCACGCTGTCTCCCAGAGGGAGTACCTAAAGTTCAAGAGAGATATAATGGGCTCACTGGTGTCCAAGTGGACGCCTTACTTTCCTAGAGAAGGTAGGCAGGCGGGGTGTAGGCTTAGAACCAAGGCCCACACATCTTTCCGGAACGCACAGGAAGATATTTACATCAATGGTCGAAAAACAGTTTCCATAGACTGGCTCGACAAGATAGACGCCCTCGGCTTGATGTTTTGGTTTATGGATGACGGATCTGTGCATAGATGCCGAGATAAGAACTCGATCAGAATCATCATGTCTACGCACTGTTTTAGCCACAAAGAAGTAGGAATTATCCGCGAGTGGCTCTGCGCGAAGTGGGGCATTGAATCACGTGAGGGAAGGGACCATAAAAAGTATGGGGACAGGGATTGTGGGTGGTGCATCGACCTGAGCAGTAATAATGCCTGGAAGCTCTTGGAGATCATTGCCCCCTACATGGAAAGGGAGTGGGCAAAATTGCCTTCACCGCCTCGTATGAGTCAGTGCGAGTGTGGTAAGAGAATTGAACCATCGCGGAAGTACTGTGATGCTTGCATATTGGATCAGGCGCGAAGTTGTGGGACCAGCAAGATTTCAAAAACGGTTCGTCACAGGATCGGACTTTCTTCGGAAGTGCGGGAAATTATATCCGGGAAGAGCGAGTGGGCGTCCACTGATGATGATTGGCTATCTCGTGAGAAGAGCATTCTAGGCGCCTTGGGATCTCATTGTGATGCGGCCAGGTGCGACACAAAGATCAAGGTCTCACTTGAAGAGATTCCCTGCGAATATAAATGGAAGACAGGGGCGAGGTGGGAATGTACACAGACTGTGTACGACATTGAGGTTTCTGGAAACCATAATTACGTCGCCAATGGCATCTTGGTTAGCAACTCAAGATGGAATCACATCAAGCTCAACGAGCCCATGCCCAACCCCGTGTTCGAGAACGCCATCAAAGCGATCTTGGACATGAAGCAGCAGGCGTACGACGACATAATCTCCGGTAAGCGGTTCGTGGACAAGAAGGGCCGCGTGTTCCTGGAGCCTGGAAAGGACCGGGTGACAGCCGGGAAGGCGTTCCAGATCCTTCTCAAAAAGATCAAGCCGGACGAGATGATTGCTCGCTTGATCGAGCAATCCAAGACCAAGAAGGGGCCCGAACTCGACAAGATCAACAAGAAGATCCGCTATTTGAAGGCCCTGCAAGAAAACAAGATCAAGCCCCAGGACTACGTGGTCCAGAACGTGCCCGTGATCCCGGCCCGCCTGCGCCCTGTCTATGCGCTGGCCGACGGGAGCCTGGATGTTACCGAGGTCAACCATCTCTATCGAGATCTGATCGAGGTGAACAACCACTCCAAGGAGTACGAGAAGCTTGGGATGCCCGAAGCTGAGAAGTCTAAGTTGCGAGACAGCGCCTACCAGGCCATGAAGGCTGTCGCGGGCCTGGCGCCGTCCATCGACGGCCGAAACCGCAAGGGACTGATCGACCAGATCCGTGGCAACACCAACAAGGAAGGGTTCTTCCAGAACCGGATCATGCGTCGCCGCCAGGAGATGACCGGACGCTCCACCATCGTCCCGGACCCCGAGCTGGGACTGGACCAGGTGTCCCTCCCGGAAGAGATGGCCTGGAAGATCTATCAGCCCCATGTGGTGCGCAACCTGCACCAGCAGGGATACCGGCCGCTGGATGCCCGTGAGCAGATGGAAAAGCGCACGCCGCTGGCCAAGAAGGCGCTTGAGGTGGCGATGCGCGACCGGCCGGTGATGCTGAACCGCGCTCCTTCCCTGCACAAATTCAGCGTGATGGCGTTCAAGCCACAGATCACGACCGGAAAAGCAATTAAGATTAACCCACTTATAGTTAAGGGGTATAATGCTGATTTCGACGGGGACACCATGTCCGTCCACGTTCCGGTGTCAGAGGATGCCCGGCAGGAGGCGCACAAGATGCTTCCCAGCCGCAACCTCTGGAATCCACGTAACGGCGAGCTGATGAATCACCCCTCCCTGGAGGCTGTAGCTGGTCTTTACATGCACACCCACACGAAGAAGGGTCGTGATGAGGTAAATAAACTCCTTCCTAAAGGATGGAAGGTTACTGGCCCGATGACTGAGAAGTCCATGATGGCCATGCTTTCCGACATTGCGAAGCGAAAACCCGGTTCATTTACCCGTGTGGTCAATAGCTTGAAGGATATTGGGAACCGCGAATCCTTCCATCGTGGCCTCACAATCGGCATGGAGGACCTAAGGTTCGATCCCCGTGTGAAGAAGCGCATCTTTGCTGAAGCAGACAAGAAGGCCCGAAAGAAGGGCAACACGGATGATGCAATCGTTGAGGCCTACACCGAGGCGTCGAAGAAGCTGGACAAGGCCATCATGTCGGACAAGAAGATGGCAGCCAATGGCTTCCGCATCATGGCTGACTCCGGCGCCAAGGGCAACCGGTCCCAGATACGTCAGATCCTGGCCGCACCGGTGCTCGTGCAGGACATTTCCGGCAAGACGGTTCCCGTCCCGATCAAGCGCTCCTACGCTGAAGGTCTGGACATGGGAGACTACTGGGCCTCCATGTCCGGCGCCCGGAAGGGGATGATCGACCGCGCTTTGCAAACCTCTGAGCCGGGAGCCCTTTCCAAGGAGCTCTTGAACTCCACTGTGTCAGAAGTGATCGCCAAATCTGATTGTGGAACCATCCATGGAACAGAGGTCCTGATTACGGACCGGGACATTACCGACCGGTATCTGGCGAAAACAGTTCGTGGAGTCGGGCGCAGGAACGATCTCGTCACTCACCACACGCTGTCCAAGGCCAAGCGCAAGAAGATTAAGGCGCTTCTGGTCCGGTCCCCGCTGACCTGCGCTGTTCCGCAAGGGATCTGCCAGAAATGCTACGGGCTGGATGAATACGGCAAGCCACCCGCCATCGGAAAGAATGTGGGTGTTGCGGCCGGACAGGCTATTGGTGAAAGGGCAACCCAACTGACGATGCGCACCTTTCACACTGGTGCTGCGGCCGGTGGAGGCAGCCTTACGGCAGGCTTTCAACGTGTTAAAGAGATATTAGAAATGCCAAAGAAGCTGCGCAATCAAGCTGCGCTAGCCAAGAAGTCTGGCAAGATCTCCTCCGTCAAGACCTCGCCCATCGGTGGTTGGGACGTGATGATCGGTGACGAGAAGCACCACGTACCTGCCAGTCGGCGTCTTCTGGTCAAGAAGGGCCAGTCTGTGAAGGCTGGGGACCGTTTGAGCGATGGCGCCATCAGCCCGCAGGAGCTGCTTGAGCTCAAGGGAATGCGCGAAACCCAGGACTATCTGGTGAATCAGGTTGTCGGCGAGTATGCCAACCAAGGTGTCAGGATCAATAGGAAGATCGCTGAAACGGCGATCCGTCCTTTGACGACCATGGCCACGGTCATGCACCACGGCGGGCACGAAACACTGGTCCCCGGCGACCATGCTCCCATGTCGGAGATCGAGTCCTTCAACCGTAGGCAAACAGATCCAAGCATGCGGATCCAGGCGCAGCCCCTCCTGCGCGGCATCAACACCCGGCCGCTGGTGAGTGAGGACTGGCTGTCCCGGCTGAACTTCCAGAGGTTGCACCAGACCATCCAGGAGGGCGCTGCCCAGTCCTGGAAGACAGACATTGCCTCCCCGTTCGCTCCATTGGCCGCTTACGCCTACGGTCCACACATTGGCAAGAAGAAACCAACATGATCAACCAGGACCACCTACAGCAGATCCTTGGATGCCTACAGGACGATGACGAAGAGAAGCAGGCCATCTACCGTCGTACCCTGGGTGGGACTCCCACGTCTCCTGAGAGCGGCGGGAACCCCTACGACCTGGACGTTGTCACCAACATCAAATCGCCGAGCACGTACTCCAGCGACGACTGGAGTCAGTATCACGCCACTCACTCGGCGTCCAAGATGAGGAAGAAGTTCGCCAAGAGGCTACACACCCAGTCACAGTCTCATGGAAAGGAACTCTGGGGTAAGTCCGGGCCCATCGCAGGAATCGGCGGAAAGCTTTGACGATGTATATACATTTGTATATCATGGCTAACAAAGGGAGATAGCCATGCTGCCGGTCCCAATCTACGAAAACTTTGTCGGAAACTCTTGCCGCGCCATCGTGGTCGCTGTCTATCCTGACCGGTGGACCGTTGATGTGATGTGCGATTTCCCCCACGGCGGCCTGGTTCCAGACGTTCCTATCATGTCTCTGTACTACAATCCATTGAACGGACATGGAACGTTCCAGATCCCGGAAGTCGATAGCCCCTGCGTCATCCTGTGGCTGAACCCGGCCTATCCGATCATCATGGGATTCCTGCCATTGCCGGACACTGATGGTACAAACCGGGACATGGAACAGAGCCCGGTCGTAGACGACCTCAACAGGCCCCTGTTCGATAGAGTCCAACAAGCCTTGGATGATGCTGGGAATGTAAGCAACGAGGGATCCTTCGGAAGCCAGGCGCAGACCGGCGACCCCGGCCGCCTGTCGTTTCGCATGAACCGGGAGGCAGATATGCTTCCTGGGGATGGCGTGATGAAGACTAAACGTGGCAACAAGTTCAAGTATTTCTCGAACGGAACATTGCTGGCGCAGTCCACCAACCTGTGCCTCACTCTCTGGCAGCCACTGGAGAACAAGCGGACCCAGATCTCGATCAACAACGAAGACATTATGCCGGGGCTCACCCACAACCGGTTCACCGATCAGCCCAACGAGAACACATTGGACGATCTGGGGGTAAAGAGAAAGATCCCCGACTCGGAGTTCGCATTGCGTGAGCGCAAGGGACTGTTCACATTCCAGAAGAAGACCGTGGATGAAGATGGCGCCGTGACGGAGGCGGACGCCGAGGCCATGTACCAGCTCCAGGTGGACCAAATCCGCACGGAAGAGGGGCAGCAGACTTCAGAAGTCACTCCAAAGACTAAGGTTACGATATTTGAAGACGGATCGATTCAGTTGGATACAGAGGACGACGTTCCCATCACTGTGGTGTCCAAGGGTGACGTGAGCGTCGTGGCGCCGAACGTCAACGTCTTCACAGAGGAGAAGTTCAAGGTCAAGGCTAACCAAAACATCGACATGGAGTCCTTACAGGACATTCTGATGAAGGCTGCTGGCAATGTGGAGATCGAGGCGGGGGCCGAGGCCATCATCAAGGCCGCCTCCACCCTCCTGGGGAGTGAGTCGGCCACGGAACCGGCCGTCCTGGGCAACGCCATGTTGACGCTCATGAACGCTTTCATTTCGGCGCACAATATCCATGTTCACACGAGCGCGGCGCCGGGTAGCCCAACCTCTCCCACGACCGTTCCATTCACCCAAATCATGGGATCCACGGAACTTTCATCAAACGTGAAGGTGGCAAACTAGTCCTTTGGCGATATAATATCGGGACCAAAGGAGGAAGATTATGACCCTTCAGAACCTATTCATCGAGCCCCCGACTTTCGAAAAGACGGCCAGCGTAAAGCTGTCCAGCGATGTGGGGAACTGGCCCGTCGAAGTCATGCGCCATCTGCATGAAGAGCCCCCGTATCTGGCAGAAGCCCAGTCGGAGGTCATCCTCAAGTCTCAAGATCCTCTGCGCGGATACGCCATGGGTATGCTGAAGATCGGCGATGCCGTTCGTGTGCCCATCATTATCAAAGAATGGAAGATGGCGCCGCTGGATGTGTGGCTGGACGACCAAGGAGAGGCCAACGTTTTGAACGAGGACAGCATCAAGCGGGCCACGATGAAAACCTCTCTGGGTGTCACGGCCAAGGTGGAAATGCCCGGCCGCGTGGACGCCTCCCTATACAACCGCACCTATGCGCCCTACGACGGCAAGTATGTCTACGCCAGCGCCAGGGGCGACCTCACGCTGAAAATGAAGCCCGTGGAATGGGGCAGCATCCTCAGTCTCCTGCCGATGGGAGAAGAGGAAAAGAAGGCCTGGGTTGAATCAATGCCGGAATCGGTCTTGGCCGGTTTCAAAATGAACCAAACCCTCTCAGTCCTTCGCGATTTCGTGAAGCAGGCGGCCGACCCGGAAGCCATGGCCAAGAAGATCCCATTCAAAGGCGACCCGCTGCCGGACGCCGTGATTCTTGAAGACATGGATATTGCCGAGCAGGATCCGGAGATCATCGCGAAGTTCGGAACATACAAGTGCCAGGGATCTTCCTCGAACAGCATGTACGTCGGCCACGTCTTCCCACAGGTTTTCAACTTCGATTTGAGCCCGCTCCCGATGGCCATCTTCAAGGGTGAGCTGGTGGACGAGCCGAAGGACGATGATCGTCCCAGCAAAGTGGACAAGGCATCCTGCCTTCAGGCATTCATCGCCGGGATCCCGTGCGCAGACAGCGAAGAAGTCCACGACGACTACGCCGGACAGGGCGACTACGGATTCTTCGTTGAGATCCGCAAGGGTGCGGCCGTTGCGCTCAAGCCCGTCAAGATCCTGGCCAAGTCAACCAGCAATGAGAAGCACGAATCCAAGAAGAGCGGAATGGATCACAAGATCCGCAAGACCACCGAGATCAACTACGAAGTGGATCGCTACCACTGCGAGGACGATCTGGGCGAGCAGTTCACCATCGTCCGCTCCCCGAGAGTCGTGGACGTGGCCAAGACCGGGATGGAAGTGATGATCCCGGCGACGATGAAGTTCGTCAGGCTCACGAACGCCGTCCACCTCAAGAGCGATCCGGTTCAGGTTAAGACCGCCGGGCGCACCATGCTGAAGCTGGCCATGGCTGGCAGCATGGACACCGTCCGCTTTCAATACACAAATGGCACCGTGTCGCTTCACGGCGATCCGGTTCCTTCAGAATACTGGGGCGGTGTCCTTCCTGAACAAGCCGCCGAGTGGCTGGGCGATTGGTGGGGCGGATCCACGGAGAAGAAGGCTGAGGCCCATAAGATGGTGTCGCTCTGGTCCACAGATGCGGAGACGGGCGGCCCCCGCCGTGATGAATTCTCCATCACCATCGGCATGCCGCATCCAGAGGCGATTCCTGAGCCAGGAGACGCCGAGAAGGTGGCTTCGGCCCGAATCGCCGAATACACCACGGAGTTCGTGAAGATTGCAGCCACGCTGCAGGACGCCGGTCTGGTGGATACAGTCCTGAGCCTGAGCTTTTTGACCCCTGAGAACATCAGCAAATACGCCGAGCTCACACCCCAGTTCGAGGAAGCCACCCAAGGGTTGGCCGACCTCCTGGTTGCGGCACGGATCGGCTTGCAGATCGAAGAGCATCCCATCAAGGTCGCCATGGAAAACATGGCCAAGGTGGTGGACGAGCTCAAGATGCTGAAAGGACGATAAGAAAGCGGGTGGGAGGTCAGTATCTCATCTTGTCTCATAAACAAGACCAAGCCGGTGCAGCTCCGGCACTCCGCAACCAAAAAAATAGAGGAAGCTTTGAAATACCGCGTCAAAAAGATTTTGTACTGGCTGGACTATGCTTGGGAAAGTGTGGTCTACTACGTTCGGGTTTGTATTGGGAGACGACCATTCTTTGACACGCGGGCTCTCAAGTATAATTCGAGATGCGCACTTTTAGCGTTGAGGGAGTACATCTCTCGCTTCCAAATTCAATAGGCGTTTGAGAGATCTTAAAGGGGGTGATCAGCTCATGCGTAAGAAGCGGCTAAAACTTCCCCAAGAAGAAGGCAGCCAAGAAGAAGACTAAGGTAGCACCGCTACTTTTGAAAAGGCCGGACCGGGGCAGGGTAATACCTGCCCCGTTTCATGTAAGGAGCGCACGATGGATCTGTACACCTACAACGTCACATGGTTTGAAGTCATGGACGGCGACACGATCCCCGTCAACCTGGATCTCGGCTTTGACATTTCGATATACACCCGCGTGCGCGTGTCCGGTGTGGACACCCCGGAGAAGCGGGGAAAACAGAAGTGGGCTGGACTACCGGTCCGTGCCGCCACCATCAAGCTCCTTCACGGCCGGACGATATGGGTACGCTCCCTGCACTATGGGAAGTACGCCCGGCGCGTCATCGGCGACATTCTGTATCGTGAAGTGGAAGGCGACGACAGCTCCCCTCTCCTCAACTACAAAGACTTCCTGCTGGACCGCAAGATGGCCCTGCCCTACGGAGGCGCCACCAAGAACGAGTGGACACAGGAGCTACTCCAAGCTGCGGCTGACGCCGCCAAAGCATTCCTTGTTGATGGCTAAAAAAGAAAGCGAACGACCCCATGGACAAATAGCATCCATGGGGTCGTTCACCGGTGCCCCGCAGGGCTGTCGCGCTACCCGACCATTCGGTTTCTCAACCGTTCTCTTCTGGCCGTCCGCCGGAGCAGAGGGGCAGCACGCTTGTACCGATCTGCTTTGTCACGTTCCTGTTCAATCCTCCGAGCAATGGTGATGGCGGGCGTGCTGTCGGTGATCCGACGATCCACGTCCTTGTGAAATGGTATGGGCATAGGGTGGTCCTCCTGTGGTTTCTGCCTCATATTTCTTATACCCGTTTCTAACAGACGAGTTTCCGCAGGAGATACAACACATTGCGTGACAAGGAGATGTGTGATGAAATGGAGAAAACTAAAAGGCTGATATAAAAATTGGCTGAAATTAGATTTCAGCTAAGTCTATATCCACGCCAGATTCGCCCATGATAAGGATCCCTTCCCTTTCGCAGAAGGGGATCCAGTCAACATTGAGCTCGTCCCAGCTCTCTCTGCAGATCTTGGCCATGGCCGACTTCCATATTGGGTCACGAGGATCGACAAATACATATTGTCCGATCTTTGCACTGGCGTGGAAGAAACATGTGATCGTGACGATCAGGTCGATTCTTTTTGATAGCACTTCGGTGAAGTTCATATCACGAGTTCTCCGTCTCGAAGGCATTCGGGAACCTTCACCTTGTCAAGACCTTCCATGCGATTGGGGGTGATCATGAAGCACGAAACGACATTGTCGATCTGGACAAGTTCTCTTCTTACGATGCGGACCCTGCACTGAAACATGGCGTGATTGAAGAAGTCTATCGAGATCAGCCAGCCGCCTTTTTCCCAGGATATGGCCGTCCAAATATTCATGATCACCTCACAATCAAATGAGTGTCTGTGTAGTCGCCGTGCATCTCGGTGAACTGACCCTTGCGGACCCAGTAGAGCACCCTGATCGTAATGTCTCCCATCCTTTCAATGGAATACGCCGCGATGAATATGTCTATGCGGCAGCAGAATGGGCCGTAAATGTCCATGTAGGCCCCGTCGTAATCCCAGGTGCTGAGGATTCTCCAGATGCTCATAGCTTCAACTCCTTCCCCCAGGCCTCCACGTCTGTGGCCACAGCATCGTCCGCATCAGAAAAATATTCCCGCCTTTCCTCATCCCACCACCACATCGTGGCCTGGCTGAAGGTCTCCACCATCTTGGTGAAGTTGACCATGATGGTGAACATCTTCCTGGTGTCTTTGTGGACGTGCAGCTCAAAGCCGTGAACGGCGAGGATCGCCACCCAGATTGGTGTCATATCTGGATCTCCCACCCCATTTTCCTAACCTTCTCGAACAGGTAGTGGGGGTCAAGAAGGACAGCGGAAGTAGGCCCACAGTGAACGGACATGGTGGCTCCTTGGCCCGACGACTGATTCTTCACATCTACCCAACAAAAGAAAATCTTGTGGGTGCTGATCATAATGTCCAGGTGGCAGTGCCCCTTCATCAGGAGCGTGTCCAAGATCTTCAGGCGAGTCATATTATCAGCTCCGATCCGTCCAGGCCGGTCATGTCGTACAGAGTCTTCGTTTCCACCGGGATAGGGTGTGTCAATCCACCAAACAGCTGGACAACCACCTGCCTTTGCCGGTGGCCCACCATCATCATGTTCGTGGTGAAGAGACTGACCTCCAAGTCCACGCCGATCAGCACTCGGTCCAATTTCCGGACTGCATCGATGAGGTTCATGACCAGGTCTCCGGCCCCTCATGCTCGTCGGCGGACTTCCAATTCTGGTACAGGGCCAGCCTCCCCTGGGTCATGGCGCCAAAGGCTGAGCGCATTTTCGTGTCGCCTCTGTATACTTCATTCCACGGCCCCTCTTCGAAGTAGGTTATGAAACAGAAGCAGCGGTCCAGGGGGGAGATCTTACGGAGGTTCTTCACGCTGCGGTCGGTCAGCTTGTATTCCTCCACGGTGCACGTGAATGGACCCACGAACCGAAGGTAAATATCCTCGGCGCAGAAGTGGATCTTCTTGCAGTCCCATATTGCCGGGACGGAGACGACGCGCTTGGGCTTACCCCAAATCAGGTGCTTGATCAGTGAAATCAATTTGCTTGAGTCGGACAAGTGTTATCTCCTTCCCTAATATGCAGTTATATGCAGGCTCTGGTTCTGCTGTTCTATTCAGAAGACGGAGAATGTCATCAGCAAAGTCTAGGAGGTACACACGCGCCGGACGCATACCGCCGCTGAAGAACGCACCTCTCCACTCGCACACCACTTCGGCCACGAACATTCCTCGAATCTTGAAGTCGATGTTGGTGGAAGAGCATGAGGACAGGGTCTCCCAGATGCTTGGGAGGACCACGCGCCGGGGCTCAGAACCCCAGATTGCTCGGACAAGCCGGACGACGAGCTGGATTAATGTTGTCAATTTCCATCTCCTCAACTGAAATAGTGGCCTTGATGATGCCGCGCCCCCACCTCCCTGTGAGGATTCTGAATTCTCTTCCGCGATCCTTGTCGGGTGCCGTCGCGGGGTTGACCTTCACGTACACCTGGATTGATATGAAGGTGTGCAGCCGTGATAAATGCGTCCCCCAGAAGCAGTCCACCTCTGCGGCGAACAGGCCGAGGATCTTCACGTCAAATCCCTTGGGGTTGGGGGCTTGGGGAATGTTGTTTGGATGGACTCTTGTGTATGCCCAGATGCTGGGGATATTGACCCTGGCGAACTTGTAATATCCTAGCAGCCAACGGCTTAGCTCCATCACTTCATGCATTTCAATGCCTTTCCGATGCCGAGATTGAATTTGCAGGCCACTCCAGAACGGACAGGAAATGAAAACCAAAACCAGAGCTCGCCATCATTCGGCGCCGAGGAGGGAACCCAGTGGTGCTTTACCTGCGCCGAGAAGAGGCCCTCAATGCGGATTTCGAACCTCATTCCTGAGTCGGAGAACTTTCGGAATGCCCAGAAGATCTGCATATCAATTCCTCTGCGTAGATGGGATACGACTCATGCTCGTTCCACGAATCATTGATCTTGAAGTAAGCCGTGTGGAACGCCCTGCCGCTGGCCCATAGGTTGCCGATATAGCACGTGAACATCCCAAGGACAGACAGCTCCATGGTCAGGGCCCTGCACGCCTTACGGCCGTCTATGACTTCCCAGATGGACATGGCGCCTCCTCATCTTCGAACGGAACGATGGTTAGCTCTTTCCCATATTCAACGAACAGCCACGAATCACCATCATCACTTCCAATCCAATTCCGAATGGCCATCCCGCTGGGCTCGTCCGGATCCTCCTGAATGTCATCGATACGGATTGTAAATATGCCGTTGATCTGAGCTTCAAGGTCTACCGATTTGGTGTCCTTATTTTCGATCAGGCTCTCGATAGCTGGCCAGATTTTCATTCTAGAACCCTCCAGTTCAGCAGGCCTGCTTCGTAGGGAGTCACGTACTTGGCGCCGGGCATCTGCTTCCAGTCACCATCTACCCACAGGTAGTGTTCGATATACGTGTTTCCCATTACTTCCTGTCCATTTACATGGATGACCGTCACCTCAGCATGGAAGAACTTGGTGTAATGTACCATGATATTTGTACTTTTCGCGTTGATGGCGGCCTTCCAGATGTTCATACCTGCAGCCTCCCGTGCTCGAACCGACACCTCATGGGGTTATACAGCTCGTCAATGTTCTTATACCCGCCTTCCGGCTGGAATACCAAGCAGGTCATCTTCTGCTCCTGGTGGGTTGGGTGAATGTCAACGATGGCTGTGAAGAACCCCTCGAAGGCGCACAGCAGGTGAATGGGACCGGTGACCTCGTAGACGTGATCCCATATGCTCATAACTTCAGCTCCAGTACGGGGTTAAGTAGCATCTGGTCATCGCAGACTTTATCGAAATTTGGATTGCCTTCGGAGTCAGCCCCTGTGAACTTCCAGACAGACAGGACACAGGTCTTGTTCGCCCCTACGTATATTTGCACCGGAAGCGTGAATATGTTCTCGTCCCCGACACCGACCTCGATGTAGATGAAATCATGCTGGATGATCTCTGGCCAGATATTCATAACCTTAGATCTCCACATGAGTTAGGCGTCATCTCCTTTGGCGCCCTGATCTGTCGCGGGGGGAATGCGCGGTTGTTGTGCGCCCTGTGAATCGCAAGAGTGTCGGACTCCATCATCGTCTTGTGGATGTGCAGGTGCCATTTGCTGTAGCTGGTTACGGCCATGCGACCCACCATGTGGAACATGAACCCAGGATGGTAGACGATGATTACATTGATGGTTCTGCCGGTTTCTATAGCAATGTATTTTTTGAGATTTTGGATTGTAGATATTGTTTTAGGAGTTGGGAATTTTAGTGTCTCGGATATTACCTTAACGGCTGAAGTATTGGGGATCTTTTCTTTCAGTATTCTGGCGTACAGCTTGATATTAATATTATCTAAAGCGTATTTTGCTGTTCAAAATACGAGAACACCTGTAATCTTCAGCATAGTATCTATAGCCATGAATATTTATCTTAGTTTTCAGTCTAGCGCCG
>SDBT01000879.1_pt1 | contig 50168 bp, 69 predicted proteins | sample 2277101 | NCBI WGS metagenome assembly SDBT01 (sample SAMN10404973, study PRJNA504765) | marine sediment metagenome | isolation source: marine sediment core GS10_PC15, 103 cmbsf | place: Arctic Ocean: Southern Knipovich Ridge | collected 2010
AGTCCAAGGCCGTTCAGTTCTTGGATTTGCAATGATTAATTGGCCAACCTTTACACTTGAACATATTCACAGACAAGCTGCTGATAATCCAGTTATTGCAAATTGCCACAAAGTACTTAAAGGAATGTTCCCAGAAAAAGATACAAAGAAATTTGCTATGGTGCAAATAGATGGCGGGAGCATAAAAGCATTTAATCAAATTGTCGGCATAATTCAAAATTTACATAAACGTGAATTATTTGATCCATTTCGAGACGCAATCATTGTGCCACAAAACAAAGGCACAATCGGCCAAGTTCTTTTAAACGAAAGACTTGTCCACTATTTTAACCCACCGACAAAAACAGAAACTGGCGCAATTATAAACAAACGTCATGTTATCACGGCGGGGTATATACATGTCGCCTTCGCAGTAGGCGACAAAGTTATGCTACTACAAAACGATCGAGCACGCGGATTAACAAATGGCATGACTGGTAAAGTTGTTGATATTGCACCTAATGGACAGTTTATGGGGAATAAGTCAACCAATACTGTTGATGAAAAATTTACTGGCACATTAGATGTTGACGATTTAGATGATATGTTAGACGAAAAATTAGATGATAAAGATGAAGATGAAAGCCAACGGCAAGCTAGCCATATAATGACAGTTAGATTTGGCGATGCTGATGAAGGCCGCGAAGTTGTATTTGCAACCGCAGGACAATTTAAAACAGTTACAATTGCATATGCGTTTACATGCCATAAATCACAAGGCGGCGAATATCCGACAGTGATTATAGTTGTGCATTCAGCAAATATAAGAATGTTAACAAGAGAATGGTTATATACCGCAATTAGCCGCGCACAAGAAAGAGTTATTCTTTTGTTTAATAATCGTGGATTGGCACAAGCTGTTTATACGCAGAGAATTAAGGGTAAAACTGTGCAAGAAAAAGCAGAACAGTTCTTGGCATTGCAAGATAAGACGGATACACGTTTACCTAATCTTCCTGAACCAGTGGAGTTTTAGAAATGAATATCGACCTTTCCAATATCAATGAAGTTGTCGCTGAAGTTGAAAAAGAAAAGCCAGCAGAAGAATTGATCGAACAAGCAATTGTTCAGTTAGATAGCGTTTGTGATGGCGCTATAACACAGGACGGCATTGGTTTCGCCGGGATGCACACGTATATCGGAAAGAAAATTGCAAGTAGATTAAAACAGGGAATTAAATTAACCATCCGAGAAATTCGTTGGGCCGATAGAGCTTTGCCTTATTATCTCAATACACAGCTAAATTGGTTATCTAAAAAAGATTTTAATTTAGCTATAAAAAATGCGTTTAAAAGAGAAAACGCGCGTCACCAGCATACGCTTAATGTTAGAAAAAAGGAATTTGAACAAATTAGCTAAAGAGGGAGATATAGTGTAATGACTGTTGCAGAATTAATGGAGCAATTGAAAGCTCTAGAGCAAACAGCTGAAGTTTGTATAATACAAATCTACCAAACTGGGACTGAAACTGAAGTAACTGGATTACTATTTAACAATGATACAGTTACGCTAACTGATGAGGTGAATTAAAATGTCCTTATATGTCCTAAAACTACCGAACATTGACACATACATTAAAATAGCCAATATTGAAGGATTTCGGATTGCAACACCACGCGACGGAGATAAAGGTTTTACAGTATTCATTGATACTGTAACAAAACGTGGTGTTCGCTGCGAATATGTCAAATTCAAAACAAAGAAAACAGCACAAAACTTTTGCGCGAAATTAGCAAAAGATTTGGAAAAAGTATGTCACCATGTCCGATGATCTACAAAAATATTGTATCTCAGCTACAAAAGAAGATAGCTCAATCATGCTTATATTACCGTTAACAGAAGAACAATTTGGTTTCTTTTGTAACTCTCCACAGATAGAATTTAATATCGGGAATGGAATAATGTTAATGCTTAACCGTCCTGAATTAGATTCATTCTCAATCCAACTCGTGCAATAGGAAGGTCTAAGATGTTCAATATCCCAAATGACGCCAAAACTTTAGTGCTAATTGATGGTGCTAATATGCACGCGACTACAAAAGCACTTGGTTTTGATGTTGACTTCAAATTATTCCATGATAAAATCAACGAATCCTGCAATCTCCTTCGTATTTGTTATTACACGGCATTGTTAGAAGACAATGAAAGAATTATATTGAAACCATTGGTAGATTGGCTCGCGTATAACAATTATACAGTTATAACAAAACCTGCAAAAGTTATGATTAATTCTGCGGGTGAACGAAAAATCAAAGGCAATATGGATGTTGAAATTGCTGTTGATGCGTTGATGATGGCAGTTGCACCTTATAGTTTCGACATTGGGAATATTGTTCTTTGCACCGGCGACGGAGACTTTTGTTCACTTGTCCGCGCATTACAAGGATGCGGTATCAGAATTACAATTGTTTCATCGGTAAAAACGCAACCAGCAATGTGCGCTGATGAACTGCGCAAACAAGCAGACAGTTTTATTGACCTTGGAGAACTTCAGGGATTAATACAGAAAACATCATTTCATGCTTTAGATACGGAAGAAAGAAAACCAATTGCTAAAAATCCCGACTAAATATTATTGCGAGGTATGCAGTGAATTATGCCCAGCGTATACCTCGCATCCTCTAGAAATTTTAGAAGATGGAACTTGGAAGCATCATATTATATTTGACGATAAACCAACATATTTTTGTGGGGGCGCAATGTTCTGTGGTGTAGGATGTATGATGGAATGGCACAAACAAAAACACATTATATAAACGGATTTAAAATTAGAAAAGTTTGTTTGGGTGGGTATAGAATGAATTTTAATCCGTACGGTACAAATCCATTTACTCCAGTTGTTAAATATTGGATAATTTCATATAAAAGAAAAATAATTGATACGGCTTTAACATTCAATCGGGCAAGACAAAAAGTATCATCAAAGAGAAATGTTAGTTACATGAAAGTTTCTTCTTGACAATGGATTGGTTATAGCATAATATTAGACTTCACGATGAAAAGAAAGGACTTGCCGATGCGGACCTTTTATTCTCACGATGTGTATTTGACCTCGACCTCGCCGATCGCCGGCGCCAACAGTACGGCCTGATCGCCACTCCAATGCGGAAACGCAGAAAGGAGATTACGATTGATCGAAACAGCCCGATAGCCTAGGCGGCTGAATGCGGTTGCGGGGACTCCGCGTTAAAAAAAGTCCCCTTTTATTTGGAGATATGTAATGAAATTTGATCTAACAAAAAAGAAAAAGAAGTTAACTATTAATCCCGATTCAGCAAGATTACTTGCTGTTGAATGTACTGTGGCAGCAAATGTTTGGTTTAGAAAAGCTTTAGACTTAGATGGATTTAAAGACAAAACAAATAGTAATGTGGCGCTAAATAAAGCAATTAAATTTGAAGATATGGCGTCAGATGGCAGACCATGACGCAACATAAAATCTTCACAGCACTACCAGAATTTTTAAGCAATCATGCAAAAGAATTGTTATTTGCATCTGATATTGATGAAAGCACGGGCCGTATATCTTGGCCGCGTGTTGTTGTTTACGAATATATAAATGAATGGAAAGAAAAATTAAAAAGTCCAATTCCACCTCCACCAAAAGAAGGATCAAGTTATTTATTACATATTCTTAATATTGAAGCTTGGGAATATCTTTGTAAAACTGGATGGGCGTATGATTCCAGGCATACTGGGCGCACATATCAAGTAATTGACAATCGTAAAGCACCGGGAGCGTAAGATGGCAAAGAAAATAGCATCAGAAAAGACTAAACTTATTCCACATAATCATAGGATTTTCTTTACAGTTCAAGAACTTGAAGCCGCATATGTTTTGTGTTCCAGTGGTACTTACAAAAAGCCAAGAACACAAACACGGGTGGTTAATAAAATCCGTGAAGTGTTGCTTGACGCAGTACTGAAAAGATAATTAAAATGCCACAAACAACTCCAGAGCGCGCAGCACGTTGGCCTGGAATGGACAGTGAAGCGATAGAATTTTTAAAGAAAAAGGGATTTATTTTAACTAAAGATTGGTATTGGCGTAAACCACATATAGGTCATACAATTACGCCTAAAGAAAATGATGCTATTATTTATCTTATTCAAGAATGGGATTTTGGTGGGATTGCTACAGCATGATCCAAATGTCACAACTCGCGCGAACTGCCATTCATAAGATAATTAATGAAGAAGGCGGTTGGGTTTATACAAACCATCCAGTTGATCCAGATAAAGGAACATATGCGGGAATACGGCACCAAACTTTTTTAGAATATATGTTAGATGAACAATATGCCCGAGCGGAAGAAGATAGACAAACGCCATTAACTCCGGCCCAATTTAAAACTGCGGCACAAAGTGGTTTGTTAAAAGATTTAATATTCGATATTTATTATTTAAAATATTATCAGAAAATGGAAATTGAAAAAATACAAAGTAATATGAGAATGCCGCTGCTATCATGCGGCGTTAATATGGGATGGCGCCGTGGTGCGATGTTATTGCAACAAACAATTAATGATATAGGTCGATATACTATATTAAAACAAGATGGCGAAGAATTTATTTTTGTGAAAGTTGATGGTTTTATTGGTAGCAAAACTTTAGAAACATTAAATACTGTATATTTTAGACCTTCATTTTTCGATATAAATCACATGGATGTTATAGAAGCTAATATTAAAGTAGCGATTGCAATAAACGCAGAAAAATTTAGAAATAATTTTATTAAAAATTGGGTTAGAAGATATGCAAAAATAGTAATTGCTGATCCCGATGATTTAATCTTCTTAAACGGCTGGTTGAATAGAGCATTTAAGTATTGGATATATTGATGTGGGTTCCAAACTTGAAATGGTTATTTGTTCAGATTGCAAAGGACTCATTGGTATTATTATTAATGGGAGCAGTAGTTGTTGCAGTTCTGATATTTTATGTTACCATTGCGCAGACAGTTTGGCGGTTTTATCAGATACAATTTGTCTTTTAAAACCTGGAGGCTATACGGGTTGTTTAGAAAATTTAATAAGCAAACAAGATTTAGTAAAACTCTATATAGATACCGAAATAACTTTAGGAACAGCTAGAAACTGGAACAGAAATGTAGTGAATTGGTGTTATGAGCAACGCGAAATCCTTGCCGAAGAAAAAATTGATAAGCTTTCTAACGAACGCTGAACTGGATGTTGATTACTCGTTTTCTGTTGACATTCCAGCTAGCGATGCACTTACTTTTGTTCATAGAATGCGGGTAGAATTATCACGCTTTAGAGAAAAAGTCAGACAGCGGAAAAGAATACCAAAACATTTTAAAATGTTATATATTGGCGTAGAAAGTACAGGTGACAATAAATGTACAATTACGTTAAAGAAAAGTGTCTCACGCAATGATATTAGTCAAGAATTAGATGATATTTTTGACCAAGTAGCGGGGGGCAAAGAATTAGATGTCTAAATTTGGAGATTTATTAAGTAAAAATGATAAATCTACTGATGAAACAAAAGAAGAAAAAACTAATCCATTTGTAGCTTTAAAAAAAGCTGTTGCTGGTGGTTCGTCCCCTTCTACCAAAGCAACAGCTGCGGACGGAGAATTAGTGGACTGTCCTCCAATAAATACTCCGTCCGCACCCTTTGCATTTCTAGGTAGGAAAAACGTATCTCCGGAAGTGGAATCTTCCACGAAATCCTCCCAAGAGCCGGAAGATACAACTTCCCCGGACACTACCATGCAGGGAATATCCGGGGATTTTTTGTCTGAGAAACAACGCGCAAGAGAATTTCAATCAGCAGATCAACCAGATGAATATAATAAAGAAACAGTTGATAAATTAAAAAGTTCATTAGACGTATTAACAAATTCAATTGATAATAAAGAATTAGTTGGTGATGCGCTGAAGAAAATTATTATAGATATTAAACGGCATCCTTTTCTTGCTGATATTCTGCACCCAGAAGATTGTCAATTAATGGTTAGAGCATTAAGAGAAAACTATGGTATTACGATTGTGAAGAAACAAACCAGGAGTGCAAAAAAAGAAGCAACAAGTAAAGATGTTGATGAAGTTATGGATATGCTTGGTGATATGGAGATAAGTATATGAGTGATTTATTAACTCGTCGTAGATTTATTGCAGCACTTGCTGCATCAATTGTTGCAGTCGGCGCCCCATTGCCGATTGGATTTCCTAAAAACTATGTTATATATACAGGTATTGATATAATTGAAAATCGTATAGATTTAACAGCATTTTATTTATTTCAACAAGTGGAAAGAGAAGCCAGAGAACTTATAAATATTGACTTTGTAAAACTACCACTTTTTACAAGTGGACACAAATTCTCATGATGCAACTTAAATTTCTCCAAGTCTCACATTCCTCAATGGCAACATTTCGTTCATGCCCACGAAAACTTGAGTTTAAGAAATTTTATCCCCAAACTACCAGAGATGAAGATGTTGATACTGGTGCGGGAAAATGTTTACACGCTGGTTATCAATCTTATTTAATAAATAAAAACAGAGAAAAAGCTATATTTGATATGATGCTTGCTTATCCAATTCATTTAAATAGTAATCCAACACATCCAAAATCTCTAGAAGCTTGTTATGCTTCTCTAAACGCAATGATTGACACCGGTGCGTTTACTGAATACGCAATTGCAAAAATTAAATGTCTTGATGGCGTAACTAGATCTGCTATTGAAGTTCCATTTCAAATTGATCTTCAGGGATTCTGGTTAGATGAGGCACAAACAGTAAAAGTAATTTATGTTGGTTTTATTGATGCGATTTTATATGATAAAATTTTAGATGAATATCTTGTTATTGATATTAAAACAACTCGTTGGCATTTAAAAGATAAAACAGCAGTTTATCACTTTGACGAACAGTGTATTCCATACGCAATTATATTAGAAAGGATACTTGGTCATTCATTAAATAATTTAAAAGTAAAATATATGAGTGTGTTTCTTGATATTGAAAAACCTAAAGTTACTCCATATGAATTTATGAAAAATCAAACTGATGTAGAAGATTGGGCACGTGGTTTATTAGTTGATTTGCAGAGCATTAAAATGTTTTATCAAATGGGCTGGTTTAAAAGAAATCCAAATGCTTGTGTCGCATTTGGACGTGTTTGCAATTATTTTCAAATTTGTAATCAACGAGATGCTGAACAAATTAATAGATATTTAACATTAGACCAGGAGGAAATACAAGTAGAACCATTCAAGCCATGGATTAAGTTGGACATGGAGTTAGCAGCGTGAATACATTAATAGAAATTACTTGTGATTGTAGTGTCACAGATTTATGTCCAGAAGGTAAAATGGGTTCTCAGAGACGATGCACTATTTTAATAAACCCGCCAGCAAAAGATGAAACTGAAATATGGAAAGAGCGTTGTTTAATTGCTTTACAATATGTACCGGATAATGTGACAATAGGAGAATTGAAAAAATTACGTGATGATGTAATATATATTACAGACGCTGAAATCACAAGATTAGAGGGTATTAGAATGGGTTTAATGCGCGCTGTTCACGATGTAATAGACCCAACTTTAAAATACTTACACGGTGCACGTAAAAAATGACTGATAAACCATTAACAATCTTATTCACCCCGCCAACATTTGTTCCATATGAACAACCTAATGGCTGGTTGATCCGCGAACAAGCTTGTCATGCTTTATGGTATTACTATGTTGTGGCACACAATAATTACAGAGAACATATTTTAGATCCAATGGTATTAGAAGGCGATCCAGATACAGTGCCAAATTTTCGTCAATTATTTACTTCAATTGCAACCATGTATGGCGTCCAGCCGGAACAAATGATAAAGTTTTGGGATAATGTAGATATGCAGTGTGCAGAGTTAGAACTTCCTAAATTACCAGATAAAGATGAATATAGGTTTAATAAAGTTCCAGAGATAAGGACACAGTGAAATGGTAACTTGGACGTCCCCGGGACAATGTTCTTCTTGTAAATTTTGTGCAATGGAACCACAAGATATGAACCCATTTTGTGTCCATCCAGATGTTTTAAAAAAATATAATATAGGAGCTTATATTAATACAGCTATTAAAGAATTTTGTACACCACATTTAAAACTCAGGGAGCCAGTTGATGTCTAGACATGAAAAACCAATTAGAGAATGGGATATTGACGACATTGAAGAACATCTAAATGATTATGAACCTTATTTAGATGAAAATGGTAAATTAAGCCATAGTAATGCACTTGATTTATTGCAAATAGCGAAACGCGCAACAGTATTGTTTCGACGTAGGGAGTTAAATGATGCCCCCGGCTGACCAAAATCACGCAGAAAATATACTTCTTCGTTTACTTTGTTATGGCCCGGCAAAGGTAAAGAAAACATGGTGGGCACTGAATGCAGTAAAAGCTGGGTTTAATGTTCTTTTGTTAGACGCCGACGGCGGTAACCAAATTATAACACAAATGAAACTTGATGAACTAGAATTAGCAAGAATTAATGTTATTAATATTGTAGATAAACAAGATCATCCTGTAGCGTGTCACTTCGTTACACGCTTTCTAATCGGCAATCCTTTTATGTGGGATGAGCAAGATAAATCAGTTTTATTACGAACTGCAAGTGCGCTAGCAGCACACAATCATTACATATTTGATCCAAAAAAATTGACACATAATGATGTAGTCATATTTGATTCATGGGATGCGATTACTTGGTCGTTAGCATGGCGCTGGTATACAGAAAATGGTGTTAAAGTTGAGTCCGCAGATCAAGCAAAAACATCTGATAAATTGTGGCCTGGCTACCGTTGGTCTGGTGCAATGGCTTCCTGGATGTTAAAACAAATTAAAGCTTTATCTAATCAATGTCATGTAATTGTTATCGGGCACCAAAGTGTGTATGAAAAAAGGCATGAAGAAATTGTTGGTGGTAAAACAAAACAAGTTATTGATTGGTCAAGGACACAAGTTAAATCTACATCCGGTCCACATGGTATGGAATTAGCGTCAGCATTTACAGATATTCCTTATTTTAATGTAATTGGTTCTCGATTTACAATTGATACAAGAGTTGAAAGCGATCGTGATGGTGGTTGTACAGTTATGCCATCAGGAAGTTTTAAGTGGGAAGATTTGCAATTCGGTGATGTTATAGAAAAAGCTGGAATTAGACCTGCTGATATTAAAGCACCTTTAGAAGCCGCAATTTGGTATCCTTCTGGAGTTGATCTACCAGAGGGGAAAGTTATTACACAAGGTACAGAAGGTGAACCATTAGAAGCAACCAAACCTAGTAAATCCGGGTTCGCCGGATTACTTGCACTCAAATCTGGAGGTAACTAAAATGCCCGAGAACGAGTCAAATGCAGCTATTGAGCTACCCACTACGCAACCGAAGCCACCTACAAATATCACAGTTCGCGAGGCTATCGCGACTTTGGTAATGATGGAAGATATGGATGCAGAACTTTGTTTTGTTTTCCATAATTCCGATCCGATCCCAATCACGGATATAACTGACACCGGCGACGGACAAGTTACTGTCAGTTAATTTCCACAATCGCAGTTGAGTTAAAACTGTAAACTAGGGAGCGACAAATGAGCGATCAAGATTTAATGTTAGACGTTGGCGGCGAACAAGTTTCTTTGGCCGATCTTGCCGGATTGGACATGGATGCCGTTGCAGAAGTTCGCGGTACAACTTTTCCCGATGGAGCTTTCAAGTTCAAAACCGAAGAAGCAAAACTCACAATCATCGGCAAGGGAAAAGATGCGCAGGCGGGAATTCAATTCAAGTTCAAATGCACCGATGTAATGGCGCTTACAGACACCGGCAAAGATGCAGAAAGCGTTATTGGCAAATCTCACCATGAATTATGCTTCTTATCAGAACCTGTGGAGGGATTGGGACGCGCAAAAGCGTTCATGGCCGATACTGGTTACAAAGGTACTGGAAAACTGGGCGTACTTCTAGACGGCTTTGCCGGCCACGAGTTCAAAGCAGTCGTTAAACAGCGCACGGACAAGAACGACACTTCGATCGTCTACGCCAATATCGGCATAAATATCGGTCGATGGAAAGTTGCTGCCGTTGATGGCGAATTGCTAGTTGCCGCTTAAGTTTGCAGCAATGTTAGTCGTTCCGGCTATGTTGTTTAGGGAAATGAGCACCTTTAACTCTCTGTTACTAGGTGGGGGTGTTCTTGTCTCACGCCGCGACATAAACGCAAATTCCAGGTTAGCAGAAAGTCGGAATACGCGCCTGGGCTTTTTTGGAGACGAAAAATGGTTGTCAAACTTGAACTTACTGAAATTAAGCCAACAATATCAGATGAAGAAATTGAAAACTGGATTAATTATGGTATTAGATTAAGCCCACACGATTTTAAAATAGGTTTTAGAGAGGTTTTAGATACCATAATAAACGGAGGTTTTCCGACAGTTAAAGATTGGATAGACTTTACAGAAGCAATGAAACCATGACAGTTAAAATTCATCTTTCTTTAACTCTTGAAGAACATAATATAATTGTGGCTCCTGGACAAGCTTATAAATGTGTTATAATCGCAGAAGCTAATGAGCTTAAAGAAGAATTTGTTTTTAACAATCCTATTGATGCTTTAGAAAAAGGTAGATTATTAGCATTCTCATGGGTTTCAACTTTTGTAAATTTAAAAAGAAATACGAGAAAGAAACTTAAAAAGCAACAACAAATGAAAAGACCAAAATTAGTAATACCATGAAACTTCTTACTGGCCCAACAGGTTGGAGAGAAATTGACGATCGTTTTGTGTTTGCTTGTTTTTATAAAGGTGTTGAAACATGTTGTGTAACATATGAATTGCTCGCTTTAAAAAATCATCCCTGGGACCCACAATGGTTAAAAAATCTTAGAAAAATATTGAGCACCAGAATATGAGACAAATTCTTTGGCTCCATGATGCTAAATTTTCTGCTGCTCAGCGTGCTTTACTTGAACGATATATGTTAAAATCTGGATTAAACCCAGCAGATATTTTCTTTGTTTCAATCCATCATAAAGTTCCGAATATGTGGATGCGGAAAGCTAAGACAAAAAACAAATGGATATGTAATCCAGAAAAGAAAAGTGCAGTACTCAAAGAAATTGATGAATATCTTGAAACAACTAAATGTACGCTTATCGTCGTTAACGATGCAGCTACGCTTGGCTTCATTACTGGCGCCTATACTAGCCTCGATCTTTGTCGCGGTAGTTATTACTATTATAATAACATTCCGGTCCTTGTTGCAGATAGTATATTAAAAATTCATGGAATGAAACACGCTCCTTGGGTTTTACTACAGGATTTAGGTAAAATAAATCGGTGGAGCGCAGGAAAAAAAAGACATGAACCTAAGTTTGCATATACCGTTTCTCGGACTGTGGCTGATTGTATTGCCGCCCGTAATTATCTTGCTGATTGCTTTTTTATATCAACGGATATTGAAACTGCGAGCGACTTTATCACTTGTGTCGGTTTTACTGGCATTCGCCACGATGGAAGGATTCATAGCTTTGTCTTTCCATTTTTTAATCCAATAAAACCAGGTCAATGTCATTGGGGAACTGAAGATGATGAAATTGCAGCTTGGAAATGTATTCAAGAAATTTGCGCTAATGCCGCCATCAAGGTTTTACAAAACGGAGCTTACGATAGCGCATATTTTATCAAATATCATATTATGCTCCGAAATTATTTTGCAGATACTCTGCATTTGTTTCATTCTATCTGGTGTGAGGCTCCGAAAAAACTTAACTTCCTTGCGTCGTTATTTATTGACCACTGCCGGTATTGGAAAGACGAACTGAAGGGTGAAAAGAATGAACGAGTTCCAAACACCGCAGAAGGACTCGAAAGATACTGGCGATACAATGCTCTTGATTGTCATAATACATTATTGGTGGCTGTATTTCTTATTCGCTATATTAGTAATGGTGCTCTTGAATGGGCAAGAGCCAACTACAATACGGAGTTTTCTTCCCAAGTGGGCCCGGCATTGGCTATGTCGATGCGTGGTTCATTGCTCAATAAAACAAGGCAGACTAAAAAAACAATTAATTGGCTGGAAGAACATCAGCGAAATTTAAAAACTCTTAGAATAATGGTAGATGAACCTGATTTTAATCCAAATTCTAACACACAAGTGGCTAGTTTAATATATGATGTACTCGGCGCTAGTCCGATAAAAATGCGTGGAAAGAAAAAACTTGGTGAACGAAGTGTTGATGAAAAACTATTGAAACTTGTACGAGTTCAACATCCACTATTTGCTAAATATATTGATGTAATTTGGGATACAAAAAAACCATTAAATAATTGCTCTAAATATGGCACACCAAGTGTTAATAAAAGTGGTAGTCCAATTGGATTAAAAACTTTAAATGGTAGATTTATGTACCAATATGGTGCAGCTGGAACTGAAACTGGTAGATATAATGGTAGTTATCATCAGTATTGGATTGGAACAAACCCACAAAATATACCAGATAAAGAAGTCCGAGATATGATAATTGCTGATCCAGGTTATGTCTTATTTGAGCCAGATTATGCACAATCAGATAGTTATTTTGTAGCTTTTGAATGTGAAGATGAAGCTATGATGGCAAATGTAACTGATGATAGAGACACACATGCTGTTCATGCCGAGTTTTTCTTTAAGCGCGCTTATAAAGATGTTGTTACAGGCCATAAAAATAATGAAGATTGGGTAGACCATCCAATTAGAGGTGTAAGAAAAAATACAAAAGAAATTGTTCATGGTTCTAACTATCGTATGGCTGGGTTTACTTTATATGTTATAATGGGTCATGAAGCTGTAGTTGCTACTGCGTTGCAACTAGGCTATAAAGATGCTTCTATTTGGAGCCGAAATCAATTAGTTAGTCTTTGCGAAACACTTATAATTGCCTATCGTAAATTATATCCAAAACTTCCTGAATGGTTTGAAACTTCTGTTCGTGAGGTTATCAAAAATGGAAATCGTGCTACTTGTGCTTTTGGGCGTACTCGTATATTTTTTGGAGATTTGGCGAACGACGACGCAATACAACGTGAGCTATCTGCTTATTATGGACAAGGCGGTACTGCTGGTAATATTAACGATACTCTTCTTAAGTGTTATTTCAAAAGCGATTTAGAAGCAGAGGGTTTGATGCTGCTAAAACAAACACATGATAGTATACTAACGCAAATTCCAGAAACTAAATTATGGTTAGCAAAAAAGTTCTTGACAATTATGGAAAAAGAGTGTATAGTTAAGAATAGAAAGTTTACTGTGCCTGTTGATGCTAGCATTGGATACTCGTGGGGCAAAAGAGGATTGATGCCGTGGCGCGAAGATATTAGATTAGAAGAAATTAGAGCGCACGAGGAGAAGTTGAATGCCTCTTACAATGGAACATAGCGGGTATAGTTGGACGACTACAAAAATAAAACATTTTTATGGCGAACTTCATAATGAAGGTCGTATAATTATAAAATGTTTCTGGGACGTTGAAGAATTGTTTATCCGCTATCCTCCGTTCTGTAAAAAAGCACAAAGAAAATATAGAAAAAAATATGGACACCGTAGAGGAATTGCAGAAGGAACTGCAACTAGAAATTGTGATTGTCGAAAATGTAAATATGCTTGGTCACATCCTAAACATTAAACTATAATCCACCGTCACAGAAACTTGATCAAGTTCAACAAAAGGAAACTACACAATGTCAGACGTGTTTGGCGGTCCGTTTGCCACTTATCCCACGTTTATCGCAGTTATTGCTGCGGCAGGCCAGGATGAACTCGGCACACTTCTCGAGAATTTCGCTGCACTTTACGGAGTCACCCTTACCGCAACTGGAGGCGCGGCTGGTTCGTTTGTGCTCGTCGAAGGAACTGATTCTCCGCATCCTGATTTCGACAAAATTGCAGTCGAACAACGGGAAAAGATGGGTGTAGAGCTTGTCGCCCTTTGGGATGTCATTGACGCAGCGCCAGTCGCATAAACTCGGCGGGCGGGCACCGGGCGCGAGAGAAGAAACATTTGAACCTTCTCTCGCGCTTATCAGCATTACACAGGGGGTAACAATGGCGGAAGAAAAGAGAGCCATAATATTACGAAACGAACAATCAGATTCTTCAGATCTGATTCTATTTGTTGACAGTCATATCGAAGGTGAAGATGGTGAAGTTTTTCTTGTAAATCTAGCTAAACAATTAGCTTGGCTCCGACTTATAGTAAATAATCTGGAGAGTCATATACGAAGAAATGGCTAATGTTCTTAAACTTGCAAAACTCGTTCTTGCAAGAATACTTGGAGTATGTCGAAGAAACCGAAACTCCAAGGATCATGCACGTATGGGCAGCACTGAGCGGTGTAGGTGCGTGTCTTGGGCGGAGAGTCCAATTACCATTTGGCATAACAGATATATACGCCAATATGTTTGTCTTACTTGTGGGTCCCCCAGGAGTCAGGAAATCTACAGCTATCAACCTAATGCAGAAACGATTGCAAAAAGCAACCCACGTACGATTTGCTCCAGAAGATACGGCGGGAGCACGTCAAGGACTCATAATTGCACTTGAAAATAAAGATGAAGATGCTGATGATAAAAAAATTAAAGAACTTGAAGCTGCTGTTGCAACATTAAATCTTGATGCGTTAAATGGTTATGAAATTCAAGTTGACAGTCGCGACGCTCATGTATTGTTTGCAGTAGCTAGTGAATTTTCTTCTTTTATCGGACATAATTCTATTGATATGGTTACGTTTTTAAACAAAGTTTTCGATGGAGAAAACTATGATTATAAAATACGTACTGCTCGACATAAGCTTCTTAATCCTTTGTTATCAATTCTTGGTGGGTCAACTCCAACCAATATTGCAACATCTTTACCAGCCGCGGCAATTGGACATGGATTTACATCGCGAGTTATTCTTGTCCACGCAAACAAGAAATATAAAAAAGTACCCCGACCCCCGAAACTTGATCCGATAATTGAAAAAAGTATAGACGAAACATTTAGTTATTTGTCAAAACAATTTGATGGAGATATGAAAGAAACAGAAAATGCAGCTAAAATAATAGATGAATTATATGACGTAGAAATTAAATTAAATGATCCCAGATTTATATATTATATTGATCGGCGGCAGCAACATTTATTAAAATTATCTGTCATACTGGCCGCAGCAAGAAGAAGTAAAAAAATACAAAAAACAGATATAGAAGAAGCTAATTTAATTTTAACGTATACAGAAAAGTTTATGCCTGACGCGTTAGGGGAATATGGTTTATCACCATTATCTACGTCAAAGCAAAAAATGTTAGAATTTATTCAACACGCAAAAGCACCAATTACTTCAAATATTCTTTGGGCCGTTATGAATAAAGATATGAAGGGAGTTGATTTTAGAAACTCACTAGCCGAGTTAGTAAACGCACAAAAGATAATGCTAGTTCATACTAATCAAGGTGAAGCATATGTTTATATTGATAAAGAAACAGAAGAAACCGAACGAGTATTGCACTTAATCGCTGACGAGGAGTAAGTTAAGTGGCAGACAAAAATTATATAACACCAGGATTTTCGATGAACGAAGAATTACCACAATTTAAATTATTCAAACAAACTTATCCAAATCAAATTGCATCTGAACATGAAGAAGATAGATTACAGATCGGTGATAAAGATTGGTTTCTTTTTACTTGCATTCAATATGCCATCAATTCTTGTTGTAGATATAAAAAAGATGCAAACAAAGATCATTGGAGAATAATGACTAATTTAGCAGATACTGGTGATTGTGAAGAATTTGTTTTTACTAAACGCAGTTTAATAGAAGATCAGGGTTATTCATTACGCGCTCTCGCACCTGTTATTTGTATAGCTAATGGAATTGGACATATGGTATTATGTATTCGTACAACACGTGGTGATTATATTGCTGATAATATAATTCCAGATATTAGATCAGTTCAAGATGTTCCATATAAATGGAAATATATATTAACTGGCGATAAATGGCAAGGAGCAATAATATGACCAGTGAGCGAGATAGAAAAGCATTGGAACAAATTGGTCAAGTTGATCTTGATAAAGTTACCGGTATAGCAAATGAACGTGAAACAAATATTATGGAAGCTTTCGACACACTTGAAGAAAAAGCCGATAATGATGAATTATCTGATTGGGAATATGATTTTTATGAAAGTGTCAATAATTGGTTTACCGAACATAGAACATTAAGTGATAAACAATATGAAAAATTATTGCAAATTAAAATCAAGTATGAATAAAACTATGCGTTGGTTTGAAAATCATCGACAAGAGTGGATAGCAGAAATCTTACAAATATTTGGTTTCATAAACCGTAAACACTTACAACGTAAATTTAGTATCTCAGAACCACAAGCTTCAATTGATTTACAAACTTTTCAAAAATTAAATCCTTCTATAATATATTATGATGTATCAAAAAAATGTTATATAGTAAAATAAAGAATTGGCGGGATGATTTGGAGCTACCATCCCGCCAAAGTTAGGAGGAAATTTCTTCCTCCACCGCCACAGCTCTAGTAACCGCCACTAACTTGGGGAGGCTTCGGTCTCCCCACTTTTTTTCTCTTTGATTGTTAATTCTTTTGACCACACACCAGTGACATTACCAATACGGTGCACAAAAAATTCAGCCGAACCACCAGGTTGAATTACTGTTTCAATATTGTCATAATTATTTGTCACTGTAAGTTTAAAAGTAGATTCCGGCTCAAGATGTGAAATTTTAATTCGAGTTGTCATTGTCCCAATTCCGTTCTTGCTGGTGGACGATCAGACATTATAGATAAAAGTCGAAGAACTTCATCTGATTTATTTGGATTTGTAATAATCTGCATTAGTCGTAAAGAAGTTTTGTCAACACGCGAAGTCATATATTGTTGTATTAGCCAATTTGGTACATAATCCGGAGAGCCACCTTGCTTAACATATGTTCCGATGGCTTCTGTGAGAAATTCTGGATCTGGTTTTGATTTTCTAAATTCTGCTCTAACCGCATCACGCAATTCACCCATACGATAGCGGCGAGACACGTCAGTCGATCTAATACGGGCGTGGGTTTCAACTCTATTTGCCTCATTGAGTGTCCTCATTCCTGATAAACGAGCTGCAAGAGCAACACCGTTTACAGCATCACCTTGTATTAAATCGCCAAAAGATGGCGTATCAGAAGAAATAACTTGTCCACGTCTATCTGTAACATTACCAGAATACATTGATGCCATATTACGAAGAAATCTATTTGTCGAATATGATTGTACGATTTCACTCAACTGCTGAGCATCAACACCACCACGTTGCCGCAACATTCCAATTGATTTTCTAACACCACCATAGAAATTACCAAGCATAGCAACAACTGGTGTATCTTTTAATGTAAATATAGTTGGAATATTACGGAAATTTACATCGCCGCGAGTATAGAGTGCTATACCATCATCAGAACCAAACATTTTTGGAATATTAGATATAATACCATTCATAAACCATTCAGCATTATCTGTACCAAATCGTGCATTTAAAGAATCAACTGGATTAACAGTTCCATCCCAGCTAGAGAAAAATATATCACTGTACTGTTGGAAACCTGGAACTGTTTGTGCTCCGAATACAGATGCTTGTGTAGCAAACTGAGTTACTAATGCACGAGTTTGCCCATTTTCTATATAGCCAAATATACGTTGATAATAATTCCACATGAATGTCATAAACAATCCCATCGGCATTCCAGCAGCACCTTGGAAAATTCTTGGCCGATTGTTTGGAGCATAGTCACCGATAACATTATTTGCAAAATGATGAGCAAATGCAAATCGAGCATGTTCATTTTTAAAACCTAGCGCACGAGTAGCAATTGAATGGCCTGTCATGAATGAAATACCGCGGGCAAGAATTTCCGCATTATCTGATAATATAGATGCCATATTAGTTGAACGTCGATATAGTCCTTCCATATATCCTTCAGCTGGTGCAGTTAATGTACGAAACATTTCTGCAACTTGTTGGTCCATATAACCAAGTTCACGAGCACGTTTCCAAACTTCTCTACCTTCCTTTGTAAACATATCATGAGTTGCAGTCATTAACGCACGCGTAGGTGAAAACATTGCGGTGTCGCCAACATCGACGCCAAATGCACCAATACGTGCTAGATATTGTTCATGACCAACGGTGCCAAGAGATTTCTCTAAATCAGTTTTTTTCATCGCCGCAACTACGCCAGGAATTGTAGCTGCAAGCGAAGTTAAAGTTAATACTGAATGACCAACTTCAAACAATCGAAGTGTGAGAAGTGAAGTTAATTGATTAAGCCGGACAGCATGATCTTTTGCTGATGTAAGAAATGCTGGTCGTTTCATATCATGAGTTTTATTCGCAAAATCAAGCGCAGACTCAAATGGATTATGTTCACCAAGTTTTCCTTCAAGTGATTGATAGAATTTATTTTCTTTTCTATTCGCACGAACTTTTGTAATTCCAGCGGGGTTAAAAAATGCAGCATGTTTGTCAAACAATTTATTTAATACAGTGTCATATGCCCATTCCATTGTGAGAAATGATCGACCAATAAGTTCATTTGGGTTAAGAGAATTGTTGCCCATAAGCTGCCGAATATATGTAGTATAAATATCTAAACCTTTTTCAGCTTCTGGAATATTTGCAATATTTCTACGTTGCCGAGCATAGGCAATTTGCGGCTCAAAGTATGTAGCAATTGACCGCTTGAGAGTAGAATCAAATTGACGCTCTAGAGATTTAATCATATCTGTTAAAACTTCTTCACCAGTGTCTACAAACTGTCCAACTTGTTTACCAGTAATTCCGGCAGTTTGTTTTAGTGGGTCAGTGAAATCTAACATACGCTCAAATGCTTCATCTTCTAAATCTTTATAGATACCGACATTAGCTGATGAAACTGCAAATGCACCTTCGCCACGAGCAGCTGCTTCAGCTTCTGCAAATTTTTGTGCTTGTGCAAGATTACGTCCATGCGCAACAGAAATTAATTCTCCTGTCGGTCCCATAACAAATGCAACATTACCAGTGGAGAAATTTCGTGCAGGAACCCAAAACTCTCGTTGGCGTAATTCACCACGTCCAGCTAATGTTTTTAATTTATTATTATTACGAAGTAGTGTTGCACCAAGATCAGCAATAGCATTACCAGTTTCCATTGCTAATGGTGTAACGCCGAGAGGTTGATATTCGATAAATCTACCTCGTTGTTTTGTTCCAGCTGCCGGCATCATTGCTTCTTCTGGCATCGACTCGCCATATATACGTTGAAATCTATCACGATTTCGTTTTGTATCTTTTAAGGCAAAAAATAGTAAACCATCTTTTGCAATTGGTTCATCTACTTCCCAACCTTGACGACGAGCATGTGCATATAAGTTAAAACTAACCATATCTCCTTTGTTAGCTGGAGATTTTATCTTATTAAATACAGGATGAAATTTTGCAAATTCAGCACCGCTAGCTTTACGAAATGCTTTTGTGACATTCAGATTAAAATTATGCGCAGCAATCATAGCTGGAAGTTCACCAGCAGCAAATGCTTGTGAAGCAATAAAGCCGGTGCCACGTTGCTGTCCCTGAACCAAAGATTCTACATTAGAAGCTGCCCGTACCATATCCTCTAAATTAATTGCAGTATCGGAAACAATCTGAACAAGTCCAGCACCAGTTTCATTAGATTTTGCCATCTTAGAAAGCACATCCATTCGTTCATGTGCTACGGCTTCTTGTAAATATTTACGAGAATAATGTTCATCATGAACTGGCTTTTTCATGACAACAACTGGCTTCATATCATTAGGAATATTCAGCATCCCACCTTGAAGATTTATATTATTCGGTGCAAAAGAAGTTAAGCGTGGCATAAATGCAGTTTCTTGTACTTGGCGCTTTAAATGTTCTAATGTAGCAACAGCAGACTTTAATGTATCATCGCCAGCCTGATAAAATTGTTCAAAGACTTCTAATAGTGGATGCTGTTTTCCACCAATTCCAGTTCCAGGAAGGTTAAGCATTTTTCTAATATCTTCTTCATTTAATCGCTGTTTATCAGAAAGCCTAATAAGCCCCTCACGTGAAGCATCAGCCATTTGACGAAGTCGAATAAACTCAGTATATTTAGAAGCAAGAGATGCAAACTCAATATCGTCTAAATTCTGCATTCCTTGCGGAAGTTGAACATCTTCAAATATCTTACCATTGGTAGTTCTATTCAATTCAAGTAATGTGTCTAAACGAGTATGATGGTCGCCAGGTGCAATTGTAATTTTAAATGCACCTGGCTTCCAGTCTTTTATCGCACGTTGGAGTCCAGCATAAACGGCAGAGCGCTCACCAAGAGTCAAAGCCTCCCAATTACCAGGAGAAAGATTTTCACCGAAGTTAACTCGTTTTGTATTTCCTTTAACAATATATTCAACTTCACGACGCAAACCACCGACAATCATAATCACATCATCAATATGAACACGTCTACGAATTAGACTAGGCCCAAATTCTTTAGCAACATTTGGGTCAGCAGTCATAGACACAACATCGTTAGTTGGCTTTAATGTTTCTTCTATATTTTCCCCACGATATAAAGCAATCGTTCCATCAGTATCTGCAATTTCAGCCAAACGTCCACGCATTGGAGCATACGCATTCATTAACTGTTGACCGCGTGGATCGCCTTCATCAATCCATTTACGAATTTGTGACGCACCAGAAGCTCCGGTCCATTCTCTAATTTCATTTTGAAGATCATCTGGTAATGATCTGAAAACTTCTTTACCACGATGCCCAGTTTTAAAATGCCAATCTTCTCCCATATCAATAAGTAATTGTCTAAAATGTTCTGCATCCTGAAACTCATGTGGCTTAATTACTTTTGTAACATTGATATTCGAAATTTTTACTTTACCCCCGGTATCGGGAAGAATAACTTGAAAATCTTGTGTGACGCCAACAACTTGTTTTGGTGCCTCAAATAACGTGTCACCACGAGTTTTTATTTTATATATCTTTGGCTCTAATGTAGTAATAGGAAGCACTTCAATTTCAATTTTACCATCCTGATAAATTGGTTTGCGCAATCGCGCATCAACAAGTGCACCATCTGTTTCGAGAATATAAAATTCAGTTTCACGAACTTCGTCAAGTTTTCTTCTTGCTGCACTTAGATCATCAAGTGCTTTTGTAAATGCCTCATCACCAGGAGCGCCTAAAGAAGCCATCCGAGCTTTCGTTAATTCTTCATTAGCTTTACTAACTTTATTTGTTAATGATTTAATTGCATCATCGCGCCGAGTTAAGATAGCAACTAAACCTTCTCGCGTATCTGGAATACTTTCAAGAGAAAATGCACCAAGTAAAGTAGTTTCATCTTCACGTAAAGCAGCCATTATAGTATTGATTTCAGCACTAGCTTTACCAGATCCTTTAGGAATTGGTTGTGCTTTTGTTAATTCAGGAATAAATTTATCGTTAAATAATTTCTGAACTTGTTGTTTAATTGAACTATCGAGAACAAGAACTTCAGCATTTGCTTGAGTTTCAATCGTTCCAAAACTAATTGACTTACCGCCAATTGTAATATTCTGACCTTTTGTAACAGCTTGATTATAAATTTCTCTAACTTCTCTACGCGCCAATGCCTGCATCGTAATACCAAGATCACGATTTCCTGGACGCGCAATTATTTCATCTAATATTAATCCAGTGATATTAGCAACTTTAACTTGTTGTAAACTAGCTCGCAATTGACGCCGAACTGCAAGTCCAGCACCTGCTGCAACTGTAGCTGGGAGTCCTGCAATAAGTGCAGCATTGCCAAGAATACCAAATTCATCAGGGAATAAGAAATCAGAAGAATTCATAAATGTACCAACGCCAGCTTCAAAAGCTAAGTTATCTTTTATAATATCAGACACACGAGTTGTTATAGCACGTCGTGCAAATAGTTGACGGTAAGTATCAGCAGAAGGATTTAAATTTCTTCTATTCGCGTTTGTTGCACCTGTAAGAAATCTATCACGCATTTTAACTGCATTAAGTTCTTGCTGATAACGACCGGCACGAGTAAAAATTGTATCAAGTAATTTACTTTTTCGACCGCCATTAATCATTCTTGCTGCACGACCAGCGCCTTGGTACATTTTTAGGAATGCCATACCAGGAATAAACATCCCAGTAAGATCGCCAATAGTTTGTGCGGGAACTTTATTACGAGAATAATATTCTCCGAGAAGTGGAAAATTCTCTCGCATTACTTCTTCTAATTCATTATCGTCTAATAAACCAATACTATTTCCCATAGTATCAGCCATTCCTGCAAGCACAGACGGGAGACCAAGGGTTAATATATCCGTCCCTTGTTGTCGTATAGACCGAGATAAAAGAGGATCAACAGGTTGCACAACACCGAATGGTGTATATGACGCATCGTCATTAAAATCACCTCCAACTGTATCAACAATTTCTTCACTCATGGACCGACACCTGGATCTGTTCCAATACCTTGTCCAGTAGTTAATTGTTGAAGTGCGTTAGCAAGAGAAGCACGTTTATCAATTGTATTTTGAAGAATTGCTGGCATTGTTGACGCCATTTTAGCTAATCGTGTATAGATTGTTTCTTGCATACCATTCGGAAATGCAGCAGTTCTCAATGCAGCAGCAACCGGGCTAGCCGTAAAACGATCATTTAAACCAGGAGCATTTTTCCTCATCATATCAATGATTGGATTGTAAAGTAATTTACTTTGCGGAATAAGCCCACCAGCAACAGCATCTAACTGAGCACTTGCCATTGCCGCATACAATTTATTATAATCAAATACTTTTGATTGCCCACGCTCAAATTGATAAAATGTTTCAGATAAAACACCACTGTCATCAATAAACTGTGCATATGGACTGGTTTGGTCAACCGTATTTGTTTCCTTATCAACAGCTAATTGGAATAATGTTTGCTGAAGAAGCAATTGAAAACCAGAGTCACCAACACGTGAGCGTAATTTACTATCTGTAATAGCTTGTTGAATGACAGCTGCATTTTCTTTTGCATCGCCACCAATACTAATGATACCGCTTTCTATATTAATTGTAGATCCACCGTCTGAAGTCTCAATTAATGACTGAGCAAAAGCTCGATAACCAGATTTAAGTACAGAGTCAGCATCAAGTGCAAATATATTCGGCGCATTTTCAATTAATAAACCGGCTGCGGCTGATGGAGTTGTAATTCTCCCTTGTTGTGTTGAATACTCACGAATTGCAGGTTTACTAGCCTTTGTAGTATTTGCAACCCTGGTTTCAATTGCGGCTTTAATAGTCTTATCAGTTTCCTGCCATAACTTAGAGACAACTATCGCCGACCCCACATCACCAGCATCAATCATCGGCTGAAGTGCAGCAGTAGCTCGCTCGGCAGATTGAATTTGCTGTCTTACATCCGTTGGCATTCCCGCCAACGGATCACCGTATGGATTACCAATATGCCCCAGCATAATTGCACTTTCAGAAGCACTGGCACGAATACCATCAACGCCTGTAATAGCTGTAATTAATATAGCGTTTGACTTCTGTCGATCAATAAGTTCTTTGCTTTTAACTGCGCGAGCAGATGCTAATTCTGCACGAGTAAATATAACGCCGTTAAGATTAGCATTTCCATCACCGCCAATATTTGCAATGATTGTATCAATATCACCAAGTGTAGCTTTTGTTAAAGCTATTTGTTTATGAACTTCAGCAAGTTGTAAATCCTTTGCCGCTACAGACTGCCGGGCACTACGAAGGCTGAGATCAATATCTTCTCGACGTTGTCTTTCTATATTAAAATCATTTTCACGGACATATGGAGGAAAATCTTTTCTATTAGTTTTAAATCTATTTTGGGCTGTTACTAATTCATCCATTGTGTCGATGCGATTAAAATAATCTTCACGCTGAGCTCCAAATAAATTCTCACGTGCCTGCGTATTCGCAATGTCAATAGATGTTAATTGAGCATTTTTTACACGCCGACGAAATATTTCAGCAGATGCAAGTTGCTGTAATCCTTTTAAATTCGGTGGCATAGAGTCTGGGTTTGACTCCCATTTTTCTAAAACTTTATCAGGCGTATTTTCAACTTGTTTAACTTGTTCTTGACGCACACCTTCACGAATTTGAAAACTGTTAAGTACAGCAGTTGTTTGGTCAAGAATGCCTTGACGATTAAATTCATAAAAATCAGTTACACTTCTTAACTTATTTGCGGCATCTTGAACTTGCACATTTCGAGTACTTTCAGCAACTGCCATACGATTAGTAATTTCTGATAACTCGAAACTACCACGTTGCAATCGTCGAATTTGTGCACCTTCGCTAAAATCAGAATCAAAAAAGCCGAGAATAGTATTTATAATCTCAGGATTTTGTTCAAGATTAAATAACCGATCTTGTGCGCCACGAATATCATCAACAATTGTTTCACGTTCACCAGCTAAACGACGTGTTGTATCTAATAATTGACTGTTGGCAGTTGAAATATCTCCAGAAGTTTTAACAATTGCCGGCGCTACAGTCTGCTGCGCGAAGTCTTGATTTGCTTCTAACGCGTTAAAAAGTTCCTGATCTTTCGTGACAGGTACTTTTTTTTCTTCATGTTTAATAATATGCGGCATAGTTTACTCCTGATTAGAAGAAACTACTAATAATACCAGCTAGCGAATCTCTGCCACGCTGCTCTACATTACCAGTCTGTGTTGCAGTCCGAGTTTGCGTAGAAGTTTCACTAATCTCTTGAATAGCCGCAACAAGTTGTTCAAGTGTTTGTTGTTCTGTTGTCGCGCCAACCGCAGAAGTAACTCCAGTAGTTTCTTGTGTTGCACCAGCAAGTGCCTGGACTAATTGGGTAATTTGTTGACTACCAGCAGTTTGTCCTGCAATTTGAATATCAGCGCCACCGCGAGCAGCTTCATTTCTCGCTCCGAACGCAGTTGCTAAATCTTGACTACCAGCTTGTCGTGCCGAAATACCAAGTTGTGCTGCTAAACCAGCTAATGAAGTCTCTAAATCTGATCGACCCTGTGCATTTGCAGCCTGGACAATTGAATTTAAATTACTACCAGCGCCAGCAGCTAATTGCGTACCTTGGATTTCGAGTGCATTTTCGCCCTGTCTACGCGCTTCTGTAATGATTGCGTCCGTGTTTGAACCAATAACGCTTTCCGTCTCCGTTGCACGATCCGATAAAAAACGAGCAAAATCGAGATTTTCAGGGACAGCTTGTGACACTTCAGGCGAAAGAATAGTACCTCCACTTTCCGCAAAACTTCCGGAAAGACTGGAAATAAGATTTTGTAAAATAGATTGAGTCTCTGCATCAAGAGTAGTTACCGTTTGTTGTTGCGTAGTATCTTGTGTACTTGTGGTTTCACCAGTTTGTGTTTGTTGAGTTTTTTGAGACTCAACTGATGAAACATCCCTTACACCAGTTGTTGCTTCATCCAGTGTAGTTTTCTGTTTTGTTGTTTGTTTACTACCAAAAAGACTATCAAATAAACCCATAACGAGCTCCTAGAGTTTTACGTTCAGTTCACCGTTTATGAGATCAAGAAATAATTGTTCCAATCTAGAGCGGCCTTCTTCACGAGTTTGTGATGCTTTTTCAACTGGTTTATTAGTTGCTTGAGTTGGTGTAGTTTCAGATTTTGTAGTTTCAGTAGAAGATGTTTCTTTCTTTTCTTTTTCTTCTTTTTGCTCAGGACTAAGAAGTTCCATAAGTTTTTCAATACCAGCTTGACGAATAATTTGCTCCCCGACCTCTATATTTGCTAATGGAGGAGGTACTGCAATTGATAAACCACCAGCAATTGGAGCAGCAGTTAAATTTAAATTAGAAGCACGCCCAAGAGAACCTTGTGTATTAGCATTGAAATTAGATAATCCTTTTTTCGTAAAATCAAGAACTTTCTTTTTAGTTTGAGCAAACCGAAAGTCTGCGGCTTTCTCAGAAAGAGATTTTACACCAGAACCGCTACGTTGTTCACCAGGAGTAGGCATAACTAAGGATTCCTATTATTGACAAGCTGCTCTAATCTATTAATTCTATTTTTTGTATAGACTAATTCAATTATTATTTCAGCATGTTTTCGACGTATTTCACCTAGAATAGACCACTGTCTTGTAACTCGTTCTTCTAATTGTGAAGTATCTTGTTTTTCCAACTGACCAACACGATGAAATAAAACAGCAGATGTACCAACATATGAAACTAAAGGAATTATGATAGCTGCTGCAATCGCCAAAGCTTTATAAATTTTTTCCATTATTGTTTATGATGATCTATATTAGCTAATTCAATTTGACGTTTACGAGACTGCAATAAATTGAGAAAATTGTTCTGCCCCTTAACCATTTCATTTCGTAAACTTTCAATTGCAGCGCCGGCTTGTCGTGTTTGCTGAGTATTTTCAATTGTTAACATTGGCATCCAAGCGATTGCACAACCCCATTTATCAATTTCTTCTTCACTCTGTGGATGCTTACCACGCACATTAATATACCAATCACAACGAAACATAACTTGTTCGCCATTAGTCTCACGAACTTCTTCACATTTAGCACCAAGCGGACAACCTGCTGATTTAACTTCCATAACTAGGCGTCCTTTGTAGCTTTAATAATATCAACAAAAGCAACATTGAGTCCTACAGAATGATCATGCGTCGCTCCACTACCGCTATTGCCAGTTGTACTTGCACTGGCCGAAGTAAATGTTGAACCGGATGCCATCTGTCCGGCACCTGAAAAATTTATCTCACTGGAATGATTATGAACCGGCATCTGCGCAATAGTAAGCGCGGTATTACCAGTTCTTTTTCCAGAGCCAAATATAGTTGTAAATCCGGTTGAACCACCAGTCCCAGCTGTTCCGCTAACAATACGTAATGCTTTATCATTTTGATCTACGTCTTTTGTCCATCCGGTCGGCGCAGTAGTTTGAACAAATAAAGCTTTTGTACCGGACGGCGCATTTAATTCACCACGGAGTATAGCAGCAAGCGCATTATCAGCAGCTGCAACTTCTGCATCAGTTGCATAAACAGAACCCTCTAGACCGTCAAGTAAATCAGCGTCAAGTCCAGAACCACTACCATCGTTTGTAATATCAAAAAATCCAAGACTACGAATATCTCCCGCAGTTTGATCAGCAGTTGCAGCAGATTCAATACCATTCAGTTTAGTTTTATCTGCCGCAGACGCAAATCCATCTACACTTGGAGTTACAACTGGATGACCAGTGGTGCCGCCAATATGTGCGTCAAGATTAGCTTTTGTTGTCGATAAATCACCAGCCTGAACAGATGTCATTTTACCATCTACAGCACCAGTTGCAGCTGGCACATTGGCAACATCTTTTCGTGCCATTTCATGACCGCCAATTGTAGCGCCGTCATGGACACGAGCTGCATTATCGGTTGTATTAACAGTAACTTCACCGACAAGACCTAAAAATAAGTCTGCCGCTGATTTTATATGCCTAACAAGTTGTACGCGTTTTATCATATATTTCTAATCCTTGTTTCAAAATTAGTTAAATCAAGACTTTTAAAAGGAAGCTGAGCATCTAATACTGCCTGACGTGATTGTTTTATAAATAAGGCTAATTGATTAAGTACTTCTTCCTTAGTAAGTGTTTTTGGAAAGTTTTCAGTAAATGTGTTTACTTTTACACCATCTAAAATCTCAGTAACCCTAACACGCATAGTACCAGGATCAACAGTACGAATTTCATTAAGCTGCCAAGTCGTTACCAATTAAACTCTCCCAGCCGGCTGTGGAGCCATTTCAGTTATTTTTAAATGAAAAGACTCGTCTATTTTCAATGCTTCTATTTTAATGATATGATAAACACCATTGTTATAACAAGTGAAATATTTTATCTTACCAGTTGTCTCATCTTTTTTAGCATCTACAATATCAGTTCGTTCTTCTAATGTCTCTCGTTGATCTTGAAATTGGTTCTCACCATCAAGAGAACCAATAATATCTGCGCTATATACAGTACCGGAAAATACACCTACACCCCAATCTTCAGCTTCAAGAGTATCATTTAACCAATCTTCACTTATATCTGGTACAAACGTTAACCAATCAACAAATTCTTGTCCGGAAGGACTATCTAACATACCAATTGCAACGTCATAAACAATTGACAGTTCATCTGTTAAATCTGCTTCTGTTATAATTTGATATAATCCAACATCAATAAACGCATCAATTGAACCAAAAATGGAAGTAAATTGTTTCCATCCCATTTCTACTAAAGATGATTGTGCTGATAAATCATTGATAAATGAAGTTGGTGTTGATGGTTGTGATGTATCATCTGGAGTAGCAGGACTTGGAAAACTACCAATCTCCGTAAATTCAAATAAATCAGTACCAAATGAAACAAATTGTGTTTCGTCAATCGTTTCTAATTGTGCAAATGAAGTCATTATTTTAATACCATCTTCTGATCTAGCGGGTGGCGTAAAATTATCTGTGAAAAAATGAAAGTTATCCGGCAACCGCTCACCTTCATCGCCATCAGGATGTTCTTCTCGATGCGGAAAATCAACAAATTTATGTAAACAACCATTAAGGCAGAAATAGCCGAAATTAAAACCTTTTAATGTACCTGTACTAATTGATAATTCTCCAAATCCAACATGAGTTTTGTTAAATTTTCCCCATTCATCACGTGGAACATAGAGAACATAAGCAAGAGTATAACTAAATGCTTGTTCACTTTCCGCTAATGATACAATAAGCCACTGTCTTTCTGTATTAAATGTCAAACGAATAATTGTAACATTTGTTAAATCAAACATTGGAAGAACTTGGCGCCGAAAAAATTCACTCATAAGCGGTTGAAATGGTTGCGGAACTTTGCCGGTAGTTACATGCAAACCAGTTATCGACAACATAACATGCTCATTATTTGCAGCTTCAATTACAGTATATTGAGATAATGGAATAAGACCCTCATCACCAGTTAATGGAAAATGCCTAAATGGATTAATGGAGTCAACTAATTCAGATTTCATTGACCCAGTTGACGTATATGTAATAAATCCATCAAATGTTGGAAGAATTGCATATGATGTTCCACCACCGACAATAGCAAGGCTTTGGATACCAACGCCTTTTTCAATATCGGTTGCCAAATCTGATCCATTGTCAATTGCAGACCATTGAACATCATTAAGACCGAGAATAACTAAACGGCCGCCAGACTTTGTAACAGCGTGCGGTGTTATAATTACATTAGCGGTTACTGTTACCCACGTATCAAGAAGTGGACTGTAGCTAAATATATTGGAATTCTTTTTTACAAAATAGTGGATACCACCAACAACAGCTTGGCTCCATGGAAAATTTGTATTATTTAATGGAAACGTAAATATCGGATAATACAGACCGGAATTAGTATCAAATCTTAAAACTGCATCAGCGGTGAATAAAAAAATCTCATTACCAACACGAAATGTATCAGCATCCTCTGGATTTCTAATTTGTGCTGGAGTTACAAGTTGTGTACCAAATGCAGAATATGGACCTTCAGCATCAACAAGAAAATTTTGCCCTTCAAGAACAAATTTATCTGTCGGTTGCCGGCGATCGAGTGCCGGGATAATACCTTTAAATTGTCGATCAAGAGTCATCGGAGGAATAACTCATATTTAACTGTTATATTGGCACCATCCTGAACTGTTATTGAGTTTGGCAATAAACCAGAATAGGAATATAAAATTCCAGAAGTTCCAGATACCACATTACAAAGAAATGCTCGTTGAATTGAACGCGAAAAATTTGCCCCAGATGCAGCAAAAACTAACGCTAGAGAAATAGCACGATGCGCATCATTGATTAGTTCAACCGTCGGAACACCAGTTGTATTCCTAGCAAATGGTTGTCTTGCATATCCACCCGCAGAAGTTGGTTCCGTAGTAATTGAAACAAGTGTATCAGTTTCTGCTGGAGTTTCTTCACAAAGACCGAGAAACCAATTTCCACCAGCTGAAACGTCAATTACATCTGCCTGCATAATTTGTTTTAGAAATGATTCTTCCCCTTCATCTGTGATTAGATTAGGGACAACAATTTCCTGTGGCGTATCGGGAAAAAATCGATACTGTCCATGTAGCGTTTTTCCCGTAAAACTCCTGCGTAACATCTTCTTAGTCCTTCCAGCGGCCTGTTCCACCAACACGAACTGAACGATACATAACATTCCGGCGTGCAAAATTAACAGTCATATATACCATACCTTCTAAAAATAATGTATCAGATTCTAATTTTGTCATAAGTTGCCCAGCCAGAGATTGTATAAGTGCTTCATAAGTTTTATCATGTGTTATTGCTGGTTGAATATGTTTACCAATAACAGGAACAATACTTTGAGCCCATCGTGGAATAGAAGCAAAATCTGTTTCAAATCCTTCTTCAATTTCAAATTCAAAAACAGGCTTAAATGGGCGCTTCCATTCACAAACAAACGGTTTGTAAATGATAAATTTACCTTTTACAGCATCCCATTCAGTAATTGCATTTCTTGAATATCTAACACTCATTAGCTAACTACTTCCTCTTTCTCAGTTACATCTTCCATAAAAATACCTGGTACAATTATATTTGACGTAGGATCTGTTTTACACAAATAATGATAAGCGGCAGCTTTTCTCCCACCATATCGGTCTTTGACAGGCCCAACAGGTGAACCACGACATATCCACCATTCTGCGTTATCTAAACTTTGAACAGCAGCCTTTTTACCTTTTTCTTTAAAAACGTCGCGGAAAAAATCTCCTTCTGAAGTCAAGCCACAGCCACTAACGAAAAGTAAGATTGCAATAAACAACCATCGGGTCATGTTCATAGCCTTCTAGAATATATCAACAACAAGACCTCCACGCATTAATACAGTTTTTCCATCAGTTGTTGTAAATTGACCATCTACACCTTGTTCTAACAAATCTCGGATAACTGCAAAGTTTCTAAATAAATAGCGAATTTGAGTTATATCATCAAACGGCGGTGTTAAATCAAGAATATCAGCAGCTAAAACTGATGGTCGATTTGAATGAATTATTGGTAGAAAACTAGTTAAATTAAACTGTTTTAACGGAATTATAATATTAACAGCACCTACTTCTATAACTGGAATAAAGCCGGTTAAAGTAAATGTTCCTAAAGGCGTATCAATTATAACTCCAGTTCCAACAGCCGGAAGAAAACCAGTTAATGAAAAAGTCCCTAACGGTATGTCAATTTTAACTCCAGTTCCAATAATTGGAAGTTGTCCAGTTAAACTAAATGTGCCTAATGGAATTACAATAGTAACACCAGTTTCAATACTCGGTAATAAACCAGATAAACTAAACGTTCCCAAAGGTATTAATATATCAACGCCAGTTCCGACAATAGGAAGTAAACCAGCCAATGAAAAAGTTTTTAATGGTATCGCTACACTGACCCCAGATGCTACCGCAGGCAAGAAGTTAGTTCTAGTGAAAGTTTTCAATGGAACTATAATATTGATACTGCCAGCAGTAATAACTGGATCAAACCCAGTAAGTGTAAATGTCCCAAGTGGTGTAATTATTGTAACACCTGTCTCAATAGTTGGATCAAATCCGTTTAATGAAAATGCTTTTGGCGCAGGTACTACTACATTAACGCCGATATTAATAGATGGCAAGAAACCAGTTAAAGAATAAGCCTTTGGCACAGGCACAATAATAGTTACGCCTGTTTCTATTGTTGGATTAAAACCAGCCAAAGAAAATGCTTTAGGAACAGGAACGATAATGGTTACGCCAGTTTCGATTGTAGGTAATAGACCAGCTAAATTATAAGCTTTAGGCGCAGGAACAATAATCTCTACTGGCGTTGAAACTGTAATTGTCGGTTCAAATCCAGTTAATGTAAATGCTTTAGGTATGGGAACTGTTATATCAACACCTGTGCCAACAATTGGTAATTGGCCAGCCAAAGAAAATGCTTTTGGCGCAGGGACAATAATTGCTACGCCAGTTTCAATAGTTGGTAATATACCGGAAAGATTAAATGCTTTCGGAACAGGGACTGTAACTAAAACACTTGTTCCAACTATCGGAAGTTGTCCTGCAAGATTAAACGCTTTAGGCGCTGGAACAGCTACATTTACACCCGTTTCTATTGTTGGCAATTGTCCCGCAAGAGTAAATGTGCCAAGTGGAACTGTAATATTAGGACCAGCTGCAAGAGAAATTGCACCATAATCCGCAGCGCCAGTAGATGACCCCCAAAAATATAAAAGGTCTGATGTACCTTTCTTACAAGAAACACGATGTGCAGTTACATTATTTTCAATTTCAGTTTCGGTTCCACCACCGGAAACAGAAGCGTCATCGTTATGGAATAAATCATCGCTGATCGCATCAGTATAAATTAAATGAACATCAGTGCCATCTAAAGCTAGACAAGCAACTACAAATGGCGGTGAAGTCGCACCATGGCCTAATACATTATTATCAGAAATATCAGTCCGAAGATCAATTGGACTCGGTACTGCTGCACTTGTGAATTGCGCAACTGAAATATCATCACTCGCGTCAATATACGGAATGGAGATTAAATTAGCACTGTCAATAACACCAGGGGCATTGACGAATGTTGCGGAGTCTTTAGAACTATCTACGTTGGTGACGACGCTGAGGACATTAGTGCTTGAAAGTGACTTAGTCTGTAAAGAAGTAATCTGAAAAATCCAAGAAATTCTATCCGAAGAATCTGGACCAACAACGGTAACACCTTCACTATCAACAGCAGATGTACTCCCGGCCTCACCACGATCAGTCCAAACAGTACCATCTCTACTAAAAACTCTTATTTTTGGCCTGGGATCAGTATTATTATAAGCAGCAACAAGTACCACATCCCCATCTGAACGTAAGGCCAATGAAACAGCAGGAGCAACTGGTATATTATCAAAATTTGTAACGCCAACTATTACTACTTGCTCATCTCTAATCGTCCAATCATCCGTCCCAGGATCAAATACATGATATGCTACACGACCATTTTTCTGCTGAGTTGCAACATGAATATCGCTTCCATCTTCAACAGCCCACATTGAAATAATTGGACTATTTCCATTCGGAATAATGGCATTATCTTGATTGTCCCAATCAGCATCACCCGGAGACGCGACAGTTGTTTTCATCGCGACAATGTGATGGAGATCAGGAGTTAAGAATATTCCGTATTTAGCCATGATTCAAATCTCGAACGGGCCGACAAAGTAATTTTGATCCGGAAACCTTACAGTAGATAATACCCCATGTGTATGTGTGATTGCATCTTCATCGTATTTAACGCTCCCTCCATCAGAGATGATATGCGCTAATTTTGGACCTGTATCACGATCATATACGTTGGCAGAAACATGATTGATTGCACCAGTAAAACTTTTTACTGGTGACGACCAAGTATCTGTATTTGCATCATTCAAAGAATATAAATCATTATCATCACCTCGCTCATATAACATATGACCAAAAGAACCATCAACAGCCAAACAAGCATTTATAGATTGATTTGTATCGCCCACAGCGATGCTAGCATCTACATCGTCCTCAATAATACTGAAAGAACTTGGATCACTGGTGGCATCGAAACCAACTATGTCCAAATGACTTGTGGTATCACCGTCAGCATAGGGAAAACGAATTTTAGTTACACCGGCACGATCAAACACAATACCGTGTCCAATAGCATAAATATTACTTGTAGATAAATCTTCAATTCCTGTAATATCAGTTCGTTCTGTTTGTAATGTATCTGAAGAATTTACAGCTCGTTGGCTCATGGTGGCCCCAGAAGCTGCGGCATCATCTCCCCAAACAATATGGCTTGTATCACTATCACCAAGAACAATTCTCGGCCCCGCCATATCTCTTTCAACTTTACCCTGATTATCAATTCTTGTCCCCGCAGTCCAAGTATCTCCGCCATCTGTGGAAATAGCCATACTTACGCGTTCATGTGGCTGTCCCATTATACTTTCAATTGCACCCTGATATACAATTACAATATCACCATCAGAACGAACTATAATATCGCAGGCGTCTAATGCACCATCTGGCGCACCATCAACTAAATCTTCTGTATTACCAGTTGTAATTTCGTCCCATGTGTCTGACGCCATATCAAAACGACCATACCAAACATCATCGGCATTATTTTGTCCGGCACAATGCAATTTATCATTAACCTGAAATATATTCAAAGATTCAACAATCGTACCAAATAGTGCTTTATTACTATCGTCCTGTCTAGTAAAACTATCCGTAGGATCAGTTGCTTTCCAAGCATCTAAACCATTTGTGGTACTGCCGATAAGAAGAATGGTATAAAAAGCCCCTTTAGAAGATTTAAAAGGCCCGTGATAACTATTTTGAGGGCCTATGAGTGTCCCAAAGCTAGGATTTGATATAGATACCGGGAGTGCCATTATCTTAGCCTAACTGAAACTAAAAATGCTCCAGCAGTCTCATTTAATCTCAATTCTTGATCTTGAAAACCATTTGCGTCTAAAAAAGTTCTCCATTCTTGTATTGTTTTCCAATTCATATCTACATGGCCACGATTATTTTCTCTTTTCACATTTACTAAATGAGTTATAATGCCACCTTTGTCAAATGAAAGTGCTGCCATATTATTACAAAAATCTAATACAGCGGCATCAGTTAATCCAGCAAGCACATATTCAGATATAATATTATTTAAACTTCCACCAACTGCATTGGCAATAGTCTGTCTCGATTGTATTGTATCTGCACCTTCCGCTAATACTTTATCGACAGGCCCGCGTGCAGGTAAGCCTCTCGGAACTCTACATATTAAATCGAGTACTGGAATGCCCCAAAGAAATTTGCCTTCTCGATTTGGCCGTATATCAGAACGAAGTGTAAAACCCGCAAACGATAAATCATGTGAACTATCACGGCCAAAAGCATATATAATATGTGTATCTGGATCATAACCAGCTTCAACTATTTTAGTTCGCACTTCTGGTTCGTCATTTTCTCCGATTTTCGCCAAAATAAAACTACTAGTATCAGTTCCAACTACGTTTATTCCATTATTAATTAAACCTTCGACAGTTGGGCCGAAAGCTGCACCGACTATTACAACAGGAGCATTTTGAGGAATTAAAAGAGTATCAATTAAACTTTTAGATTTACTTTTCCCGATATTTAATTCTAAACTTTGTTTATCAGTATAGTCACCCCGCATTTGAAAACCATGCGGCCAATCAAACCATCCAGGAACTCTAATTGATTTTGTAGCGCCGCCAGGATAGCGGCCCCAATGATCCGCTGAAGTTTGTCCCCCAATCAGCGGATCGTTCCATGTGGCGGGGTCGTCCCAATTAACTGCCATTTAGCTGATCGTGAAAAGACCAGAACCATTAAACGTGATTTTGAAATCAGTTCCATCACCTGCTGTTTCAGGTTGCCCAAAAGCGATATTGCACATGAGCAGATCAACTGATGGCGTAACAGACGTATCGTCATAAATAACTGCATGTTCTGCCGGTCCAATTGAACCTCCAGATGCAGTCCACGTTTTATCCGCAGCATCCCAAGTTTGCACAGCGCCAGCGGAAGTCCAGGCAACAGACGTGAGAGCTTCACCTGGATTGGTATAGCCAAATGCAGTTCCAAGCGCATTCGCTGAAATAGATGCTCTTGCAGTATGCGTTGCGTTGAATGAATGAGTTCCATTATACAACTCGATAAAAAATGAGTCGTTGTTCAAATCAATTCCAGCAGTTGCGCCAGAGTGATCTCCGACGAACTCAATGAATTGATTGTAGAAAGAGAGTGTAACGACCATCGGATTTTACTCCTTCGTAACAGAGTTTTCCGTTATCTGGGACTATTCTGACACCGCCGGTTCAGTAGGCTTTATCGCAAAGTGTTGTACGGGCACTTTGATAAGCACACCGCCTTGTGATTGTTTTTCTTTTATGTGCGCCGCGGCAGCTTCAACTTCCGCAAGTTCGATACCACGAAGCATATCTTGCAACCGTGACGCAGCTTTCTCGTTTTCTGGATCGTTTTCGAGAACAGCCATATACTTATTGGCATTAATCTTCAAACGCCGCAAATGTTGAACTGCTCGGGGTTCCTCAGACATTTATCCAACTCCAAGTGGTTTGATTAGGGGGCTATAAGAACTTTCACCTTTTCCCTTAAGAAATCTTTGATCGTCTAAATTAAGTACATTTTGACAACCAGCACATTGAACTGCATATAACTTTGCGCGATGACCGTCTTTTGTTTCATTTTCTTGCGGAAGAACTTTTAAGTGATATTCTATACTTCCACATTTTCCACAATCAACAGTTAAAAAAGTAACTGGCACATGTATCTCAACAACTTTTCTCTTAAAATCTGTCATAAATCCCCGGCGCATTATATAAATGTTCAATTTGCACTTCTTGATAGCGTTCAATTTTCTTAAGCCGCGTATCAAAACCAACAAATCGTTCATCAAGTCGAACTAATGTATGGCTCATATTAAAGGCAGCTAAAACTCCGGCTCCAATAGTTAATGATAATACAGATATTAATACTTTAAATCCAAATGCATTACGAGTATTTCCATTACGTGGTTGTGCTAATCCATTCATTATAAATCCACACTTCCAACTGGCTCTGCTTGTAGCAAATCATTTATAAAACTTTTGAAAAGTGCAAAGTGTGTTACTGCTCTTTTGTCACCTTGAACTTTAAACTGTTTTGCCAATATACCTTCAAGAACCATATCATACCAATCAAATAAAATCCAATTTGTAACTAAAGCTTGTGCAGCTTCATCAAGTAATACAGAACCAAGAGTATCTACATAATTACCGTTTCCATCTAAGTATTGCCATTTATCTAAATCAGCAAAAAATCTTGCTGGCCGCGCTAGAGGATCAAAATAAACTAACTTTTTAAAATATGAATAATACGCTACACTAAATGTAGCACCAATCTCTAATCCTTTAAACACAAAATATGTACTTGCAGCATAATAAAAATTAAGTACATCACGTTGTCTACGTCCAGGAGTAATATATTTTGGATAAATTTCTTCAGTATACTTTACAGTCCGAAATATGCGAAATCCAGCTGGTCGGGTCCAAGTAAATGGGTCAGCACTAAATGTTAATGTATCTTCAGTCAAATCTTTTTCAAATAAATTATCAGCTTGTGGTTCTCGCATGGACGAACGGGCATAAGAAGCCAATTGATTTCTAGCGGCAATTCCACGCCCAGCAAGTTTAACCGCATCATCAATTAATGCAGAAAACGTTCCGAGTTCAGTTGTACCAATCACCATTATTATTTACCAAGATTTGCAAATACAGCTTTTGGATCGGGCACAAGTGCTGTTTCTTGCACCGCACCTTCAATAACCGGCTCTGGTTCTGGAGAAGGATCAGCAATAAAACCTTCTCGATTTTCAGGTGCAACAACACCCTTAGCATTTTCGGTCAATTGAAGATGATGATCTTTGTCCATTTCTTTGTGCATGTTTTCCAAATCTTGAACAGTTGCACCCTGTGCAGCAAGATCTGCATCGCGCTCTTGAATTGCCATTTCAGCAGAACGCTTTGCATCATCAGCAGAAACTGGTCCTGTAACAGTACCACGGTGCCGCTTGAGTGAGTCCATATGTGCGAGAGCTAACTGTCTGGCCGCCTCAATGTCAACTTTATGAATGAGCATGGTAATATTTGGTTTTGTTTCGATCAATTCGTCAAGAACTGCAATAAGACCAGAATATTTTTCTGCGTCCAATTGTAGTTCTTTATTTGTAAATTGAATTCTTTGATCTTTTCCATCAACCGTAACACGTAGTGAAAGAGATGGGGCACTCGGACACACGTAACATACGACGGACATAGCAACTTCCTTCCATTAAAAAGATTATAAAGAAAAAGCGGAGGGGAGTTAGTGGTGTCTACTCCCCTCCGGAAGTTAACAGGGAGGCAACCTATGTTGCAGCGTTGTCGATCCCGGTATATTTGCCACCGGTCCGTTCTGCTTTGTATTCGACCGTCAATTCCGACGTAAACACGCCGAAATCTGCATCAGCACCGGCGCGCGTGCCATCGGTATCATTCCGATCCTCAAAAGTTCTCCGAAGCCACCGCATCCGAATTGCGCCAGGATGCAATGTGTACATATCTTTTGTCCAAAGCGCCGATTCGTTGAACAATGGATGTGTCATCAACGAAATATCTCCAAACGGAGTCAACCATTTGAAAATCTTGAAGCCGAAATCTGTTTGACCCGGCGACAAATTGTTTACGCCATCGAGATGGGCGATTTCGTTGATAATCCGAATGACGGTATTTCCGCAGAAAGCAATGCGCTCGTTTGGCTTTCCCTTGATATTGCGTGAGAAAACGTTTTCAAAATGCGCATTCAGATCTTCCTGTTTGGTATCGGTGGTTTGGCTCGTAACATTCGTGGTGATCTGAGCCAAAACGCCATCCAGAGTTCGGAAAGGTTTGCCATTCTTCACACCGATCGACTTGCGGCCAAACCAAATCGCGCGCTCAATATCTTCCGCGTGGAAGAAACCAGCATCGCGCTTGTTTTTGGCAACAAGATTACCGGTATGAAATTCAACATGACGCGCAGTTCCGGTAACATCCCAGGCGTTCCGGAAAATCTGCATGTAGTTGAACCGCGGGAAGCCGAGATTGGCAACCGCGGTTGGCTTTGCAGAACCTTCTTCATGGGCCGTTGCAATGCGCTGAATAGGCACCGGAGTACCAGAACCGTCGAACGTAGCAACGGCAGTTCCGGCGAACCCACGAATAACGGTAAGAGTGCTGCCCGCAACACTTTGGACAAACATGTATTCACCGGAAGCTTCGACCAAAAAGATAGAACCGGCGACGACAATTGACGCATCATCGACAACCACCGTAACACCAGTTCCCGCATTGTTGGTTGCATTGATTCGGCCTGAAATATGGTTTTCTTCAAACCACGTAACTGCCGTATCCGCCGCGCCTGCATTTTCCATGCCGGATGAAAGTGCAAGCAACGGCGCTGTCCCCGTCGGATTTACGCGCAACAGAGCAGATGCAAAATCGCCTTTGCGGTCGCCCTGAATACCTTGATCCGATGCAAAAACACCTTTTACCGCCACGGTAATTCTCCTTTGTTTTGCTGTCTAGACACCCAGTGTATCCATCCAGTCAGTTTCTTCCTCATCATTGCCAACATCCCCTGCACCGTTAAACGGCTGATTTCCGGGGCGGCCACGTGGGGGATTTTGCAACTTAAGTTCTTTTGCGGATAATTGTGAAGTTTTCGTAAAGAATGCTCGAACACTTTCAACTGCTTCGTCTACTGTTTTACCTTTTTTTATCAATTGGGCAAGTGCAGCATTTGCAATTGGTGCAATTGCTGGATTTTGCGTAAACTCCAATGTAGTGTTCATTTGTCTAACCGCCATATCACCATGAACGGCATTTGAACTTTTCGTAACAGCAGCTTCAATACCAGCTGCAACCTTCTGGTCGATGACTTTGCTCATATCGACCATTGCTTGCCGATAAGTTTGAGCAGCAATAGCCGAAAAAGCAGTACCAAGACCTTCGGTTTTACCTTGATTAAGTTCCTCTGAAATTTTAGTTAAGTCTACATCTTTTGTTAAATTTAGACTTGTTATATATTTGCCAAAAGTTTCTTCAGCACTTGGCTCTTGTTGCTGCTGCTGTTGCTGTTGCTGTGGCGCTTGTTTTTGTGGTGTTTGTTTTTGGCCACCTGCATCCGCATTCTCATCTTGCCATAGTGTTTCAAAATTGTCATCGTTATCTTTGTCGTTATCTTTCTTTTGTTGTTGCTGCTGTTGTTGGCCACTTTGATCTTGCTGACCTTGTTGATTTTGTTGCTGGCCACCTTCATCGGTAGAACCAGCATTTGCCCCAGTGTCGCTCATAGCAAACATTTGAGGCCACTTGTAGCGAATTTTCATAACTTTTACTCCGTGTCAGACTGTGGCGCTGTATCTTCTCGAATTTGCTCAAGAAATACGAGAAAATCTTTTAAGCAAATTAAACGCTGCTGTACAATAGCGTATTCAAGCGGAAGATTAAGCGAAGGAGTTAAATTACACATTTCTCTTTCAACACTTGCAATTTCATTACGAAAAAGCTCATATAAAGTAGTATTGTTTGCAACATCCATCAAACTTATTTTCAATGAAGCATCTAGTTCTTCATAATTATGTAATAGCATGTTATGCTCCCGCAACCTGTCCGTTACCACCAGCTAAACTTTGCTGTTGTTGCTGTTGTGCTGCTTGCTCTATAAGTTGAATTGCAAATTGTCGTTCTTCACCAGATAGTTTATCTAGAATATCAGAAAATTTAAATTGACTGAAATCGGTTTTATCGCCTAACAAACTGGTCCAATAATCAATAATTGCAATAACATCAATTTTTTCCAATGCTATCTGAGATTGCAATACCATATGAATTATGTCTCTAAAACCTTCAATAATTATAAGTTTATCTATTCCTTTTAGACCACCAGCAATATCAAATTCAATTGAAGCTTCACGAAAATCTGCTGGATTAATTTCGATAATCTTACCACTTTCATCCAACATTTCTACAGTTTGTTGAAATTGAAATATATTATACATTTGCATATCACGCACTTGATCAAAGCACTGAATATTTAAAATCTTTGCAATTTTCAAATTTCGTCTATTTGCTCCTTGCACAGTTGCCGCAGCTTGGTACTGTGTTGCACGTTCAAGTGAAGCAACTTGTTTTAACATATCCGTAGGTAATACTTTTTGCATCAATCCATCCATAGCTTCAATATCGGTTAAAGTACTAGCTGTGTCCGGTCCATCGCTAATCTGCATAACGGCTTTACGAATATCAAAATCGTGCCCAGGCGGTAAAAATGGAATTTTAGCACTCTGCATATCTGCATTATCCATGCTTGGAATAATTCGTTGATTATAAAACGTAACGCCGTACAACTTCTTTCGCGCGGAACGCTGATGTATATTTATCTGGAATGAAGCAAACCTTTGATAAGGCAACAAATGTTCTGCAAATGATTTTGTTTGTGTGTCAAATCCATCTTCAAATGGCATTCCAATCGCAATCGGAAGCATACCATGCGCGTTTGTTAGTTCTTCCGCAGCAACAAGATATTTATTTGCCATTATTGTAAAACGCCAAATTTGAAATTCATCACTTTTTGATAAACCAAAATCACTTGGATTAATCCAACCGTAATAAGTAACTTCTTCAATACCAACACGAACTTCTTGTGACTCACCCGCAGAAAGAACTTCTATCCAATTTGTTCTACCACTTGTATTTCCACGGTTTGAATGATCCGCGGCAATTACAGGACGAACCGCATAATAAATCCTTTCTGGATTTGCTTGTTTAATAAAACGATCAATATCAAATATTTCTTTATCAGCTGCCATCTTTCGTACACGAAACGGTGTTTTCATATCTACAAGGGCGAAAAACTCGCCCTTGGTTGACAACTCAAGTGGATCAACAGAAAGATCATAAATTAAATTATAGACATCTGCAACTTCAACAGCATTACCTTCAGCAACAATTGCATTTTCAATTACAGGTGAACCAGAAGCTTTATCATTAGAAATTTTCTTACCTGTTCGGGTGCGCCATTCAACAACTAGCGCACCAAAATTATATTTCATCATTTCAAATAAAGCACGAGCCATATGACGATAATGACCAAATGTCTTAGCATTTTTATTCATAAGATTAGAAAATGCTTTTGCTATCTCTTGTTTTTGTCTAATAGCAATTGCTGAATAAATACCGTCATCTGGCGCAAGAACAGAAAGAAGAAATGTAACAGCTTCGTCCAATTGAGCTATTGTTAAAGGAAGAACAGTATCTGTAACTTTTGGCCCCTTACCTAAAATATTATCTTGTTCACGTTTTCTATCGTCAACATCCAAGCGAATATAGCCAGAAATCTCACGGTCAATTATTTCAAATCTGTTAATTTGGTTTTGACGTAATTCATCGCCAAATTGTAATCTAGTTAAAACATGTTTAAGTAATTTATCATGATTTTTTTCAGTAATACGTAAAGTATCGCTAAGTTGCACTTGTTTCTTTTGACTTGAAGAAATTTTACTAGTCCGCCGGAGAGTATTTTTATTTGCCATCTTAGATCTCCGCTACTTCATAGCTGTCTCTTGGAGGGGAAGAAGAAACCAATGCAACAACTGCTTGAATTTCAGCCATATAGCTATCAATCATTTGCGGGCCATGTGCGCACGCATCTATATAATCATCGTCATTATCTTTCATTTTAGGATCATACGCAAGAAGTTGTTCGGTAATTATAAAATCACCTTCAGGAATTGCATATTGTTTATCTTTCAACATCGCACACCAACCAGCGAGTCTTTGTGTTTTTCTCATGTGCGCGCGAAGTTCAACAAATGTAAAACCTTCTATATTCTTAACCAAAGCAAGATATGGAAAAACATATTGTAAAGATGCTTGATATGCAACACTTTCAATTCCAACTAACATTACACTCCATTTAAATGCAAGTTCAACAACAATATCAAACAAAAGAATCGGATCAATTCCAACTCCGCCGTCTACTTCACAAATCATCCATTCATCGCCAGTCCATCCATGAACCGCAACAACAGTTTTGTGTGCCCAAGTTTCTTTTGAAATTGCCAAATCAATTGTAATAAAACCATATTCAATATCAGAAGGTTCTGGAAGTGGTTTATAATTAATTGCTGTTGCACGAATAAGACCGCGGCCAGCACCAATCGGCAAATTCATCATCTCCGTAAACCAAACATCAATCATACCTGCTTTAAGGTATTCATTGAAGTCTAATTTAAGTTTCTCTAATGGCCAAGCATCTGGCCATAATGGCTCACCGTTTGACAACAAACAACCATATCGACGAGAAAACCAATATTCACTTTCACAATGTTCTTTTAACATACATCGGTTAGCAATCATATTACCAATGTGAATGATTTTATGATGAAATTTATCAAGACATTTTCTAAACGTACCGTAAAACCAACGTTTTAATTTAAGATAAAGTTCTTCGGTTGCAATATTTTCAACATCTTCAAGATCATCTACAATTGCTAATTGTGGTCTACGGTGCCCAATATTAACACCACGGACAGACTGACCAGCACCAAGAGCACGTAAAATACATTTCTTTTCAGTAAAACCACCTGATTTATCTGGTAAACTCATTGTAAAACGATAAAAACCAACACCTTCCTGCTTTGTTTCAAATTTTAATTCTCCATATATAGATTTAAAATTCTCGGACTCCATTAATTCTATAATATCTTTACAAGCAGCAATCGCAAGCGCAGAAACATTGGAAAGATAAATAAGAAATTGAAATGAACTAAACAACCAATATTTAATACAAGCTAATTTGGCTAACGTAGTCTTAGCGTGATCACGAGGAATTGCAAATGCACATAATCTAACAGCTGTTGAAGTCATTAAGTGAAAAACATCTATATGAAACTTCGGTACTGGCAGTGTAAGTTCATCGCCAAGAAAAAATTGGATAAAAAATTCTTCGTCATGTTCTAAAGCAAAACGAATTTCTGCAACATTCATTTGGACAGCGTCAAGTTTAACACTCATTCTACTGCTGCCATATCAATTTCCGGGAAAAAATTTAATATATCTTCCGGCTTTTTGATACGCTCTCTGGGCGCAACAAACAATTTTTCAACCTTTTCAGGAACCATAAAATCAGATTCTTTTTGTGCTGGCTCATTATTAACTATTTTACCGTTGCCATTACCATTAACATGCTCTACATTAAATTGCTGAAGTTTATCAATAAAGTTCGCGGTTAGATTAATCACAGCACGAGCACCAGTCTGTCCATCAATAGGCTGTTGCTTAACATCTCCACGTCGTGAAGCTCTATTTGCCATCGTTGCTGCTCGTAATGCGTAATCTGGATCCTTAGTCCATTTTAAAGTTTCAATAACTTGTGTTAACGCCAATGCTTCAATTGAATTCCAGCCATCATTTAAACCTTGATTTTGTTCAAAATATTCAGTTGTAATCTCGGCTAATATATTTTGATAAGTATCAGTATTCATCAATTCAGTAATTGTTTCATCAGATACACTAATTGCTTTTGCAATTTGCGTTAATGGCACATCAAACAATGCCATTCGTGCCATCTTCTCAAGTTTTGCAATATCGGTCATATACTTAGCCCAAACACATCACGTTCCCTTTTTTCAAATCGCTCAAAAGAACTAGTTGGAAGTTGATTTATTTCCCCACCAAAAAACCTAAATATATCTGTACTTGGAAACGCTTCTGGACTTTTACGGGGCATTATATCTACAAGCCCAGGATCATTTTGTAATTCTAAATCAAAATTAGCTGTATCAGAAGGTAATTCATTAAGTTGCTTTAGAATTTCACTTAAAACAATCTGGTTTCCTATATCCATCGCTCCTTGATCCATAAACAATTGCTCAATTTGAAAATCTTTAAATAGTCTATCAGAAAAACTTCCTTGGGGCTCTTCTTCTGATGGAATAATTGGTTGATTCAAAAGTGGGAATCTTTCAAATGGTTTATTCACAAGCATATCTATAAGCTCATCTAAAAAACCTTCTTCTTCGCCATGCTCTGCCATTCTATTTCTCTACTGATAATTTAACAGGTGGTTGCGTATGACCACTTACTACAGTTAAATAAATTTTACGCCTAAGCAATAACCTAATTGATTCCATAATTGAAAGCCGCCAACAAGACATACATTGTCCATCACTAGCTTGTATGTGTAATGGACTACATTTACCATTTGTTAATTCATCCCAATTAACTGGAGCGGTTAAAGTTTTGTTCATACCGTCAAACTTAACCGGAACCATTTCATCACCTCAAAATAACAAATTCCTAACCCTTCTCTAATCCTATTATCTCAAATTTCGCCCCAAAAGTCAACCTATTAACAAAGCAACGTGTGAAAGTTTCATGTTATTTTCAAATATGGAATTATGTTTATTTTTATATATTTTTTAGAATGGCGAAGGCTGAAAGAATTTATACACGCAGCCCTTGTTTAAAGAAATGGGGGGTAATGGCCCCCCTTCTTTTTCTGCGTCAAGTGATTGTTTGCTCTGCTTCTTCTTCTAGCAACCGATCTAATCCATCGACGCTATATGATCCAGCCTTTGTTCTGAACGCGGCACGATTATTGTCGGCGAAAAATACTGCGGCCATTAATGCCAATCTCAATTGTGTATCTGAAATCCGCCATGCAATTTTCTCAATCTGTTTCATAGCATCCTCCATTGTCCATGATGGCAGCATTATCGCTCGCGTCGCCTAGCAATGTCAAGACAAAAGAAAGCGGGGAGAAATTAATCTCCCCGCTATTTAGTTCGATCGCGCCAGGAGTTTAAACCAGATTGTCGAATTCCTCCAACGCAATATCTTCGATTTCCGCAACGGCCGTGCTTTCCCGCGTTTCCTTCCAGTTAACCAAGATTGCAGGATCGTGGCCCTCTGACTTGGCTTTCACAATCATGCCATCCAGAACTTTGCCCCACGCTTCTTGCGGGATTTTCTCGAACTGTGCCTCGGCGAACTGCTTGCTTTGCAGTGTTTGGCGGAGAAGTTGCGCAGACATATACTTGATGCCTTTCTTCCGCAATGCCTTGACGAAGATAGGTGCAATTTCAGAGAATGCCTTGAGATTTTCGCGACCGCGCCTGCTTTCCAAGAAATCGGTGATTTCATAAGGAATAGATGGAGCGGTTGAACCATCGACGCGCGGGCGACAAGCATTCGCGACTTTGGCCATGAAAACGGCCGTGATGCAATCGCGAATAAACTCTGCACCTTTCTCATGTGCGCCGACTAGTTCAGGATCGGGGATTGCAGCAATTGCCACTCCGACAGTTACATTTCCCTTGCCCTCGACGCGCTTGGACAGCGGAACAACCGCCAATCCGTAGCCATCAGGAAACGGCGCCCCGGGGTCGAAATTGCGTTTCAGTTGACCAGTCTCGGCAACCTCGACAACCTTGGACAGATACTCTTGCGCGGTTGTCAGTTGATCGGGCGCGAAGTATCGCTTTTCCACTTCGTCAAGAGTAAAAGCATCTTCTTCCGGTGCATCCGGTTCTACGCTTTCACCTGTTGCGGGGAGTTGAACATCAGTCATTTGATTGCCTTTCTGTGGCGTTGTGATCCGGTTCGGACCATGCTGGATTGTACTCGCGATTGCGATTTGACACAAGCGATTTATGCGATTTTCGGGCAGATTTTTTGCCCCCCGGCCTCGGTCAGATTTGAGTCCGATCCACTCTCGGCCGGTTCGTCGCACTAATGCCACTTAACTTACAGGAGCAATTAGAAATAGACAGGTAAACATTTCATAACAAATAACAGGACATTCTCATGTGGCATGACACCATAATTCACCAAACACCAATGGCATTAACGATACGCGCTCATCGTGCCATATATGCCATTTCATTAGTCATCTTTTCATTTACAATAAAAGGGGAGGGGGGGATATATAATACCAGTAATGGGATATTATAACTGATGGGGAATATAACAGGATAAGTCACATAATAGGGGTTTGGTAAGTCAAAGACACCATAGCCGCGTTGATTTAAGAAGAAATTGTTATGAAATATTGAGTTCAATAAATGATTATAAAACCTGTTAGTAACAAGATAGTAACATGAAATTAGTTGTGTTGCGTTGCATTTAATGCTTGACTTTTCATAAATAGTATGATACAATATTGACAATGGACAGTCTAATTGCACTTTAGAACCACTCTAAAGTGTTTCACGTGAAACAAGGGGTTTCCGATGGCACAATTAAATTCACTTAATCCGCGGGATAACTTAGCGGAAATCATTTCATTAGTTGTAAATATTGACACACAATCTGTAGAAGATAGATTGCTGCGTATGTCAGAAGCGGCTGATTTAACTAATTTTGTTGAACTCGACGAAGTATTAGAAACAATTGATCCTGTGATTTATTGCTGTAAAACGGGACAAATTGTTTTAACTTGGAATGAATACGAAATCAGTGAATTAATAAATCAAGTCGGCAAATTACGCGCCGCAGAAATCATTAGAATTAAATCAATCAATCAAGTTGCATCTCAATGGCTATTCACTGACAATCAAGCATTAGATGCACTTTCAGAAGGCGATCCAATTGGTTATTTCGTTTATGCACTTTCAAGTGTATTAATTGAATTTCAACCATTTATCCAACAATTCCAAACCAAAGATAGTAATGACGCACGGTTGGCATTAACTGCATTAAAAGCAATTATACATCGGCAAGCCAGTGATTTACCAATGGCATTAATTATACGATTAAATGAATTAATGCGACGTTATCTGTCAATCATAAAATCAACTGCTGCTTACAAATATCTTGCATTTGTAGAAACACGCATGGAATATGTAACAGATACAATTGCATCATTAGAAGATTTCGAGCAAGGGATACAAGAAACACTTGGAAATATTCTACGCTATGAAGCAAGCAGAAATAGAATACGGTCTAATATGACTTATCAAGAAGTTATGGATTTAAAATTACGTTATCACGGACACTCAAATTTTCGTAACCAAAAACGACTAAAATCCATGACGGAAATTGAGCATGTCGCATACTTGCTTAAAGACTTCATGCCTGATTTATCAGAAACACAAATGCAAATTAAAGCAGGCGCCGAACCTGAGCCATCGGGGGTTAAATTGCAAACACATACTGGCGAACTGAAATTAAATATTCAGCCACCAAAAGAAAAACCGTTGAAACTATCATTCGCCAATATCTTGAAACGGAGGAAGTGAAATGAAAACGGGCCTCAAATTTCCCACAACAATTTGCCGTAGTGATATAGAACAGTTCAAGAATGATCCAAGAAAATATGGTATTAAACGTCAAATTGCACTCCGTGAAAAAAGAGCAGCGGACTTTAAAATAATGCTTGACAAATGGAAAAAAGCCGGTCATAATCTTGAAGCTGGCAAATTGCTAGTACTTAATATTCGTGGAGAGAAATAATGAATATTGAAATCTCACAAGAAGTAGTAAATGAACTAGCTTTTCTAGCATATAAAAGTTGGTCTGATGCTTTTACTGTACTCAAGCAAGTAAGAGAAGAAAAAAACGATAATTCTAAAGATTGGATACTGTTCCATAGAGATCGGCTTACTGCTGCAATTAATGATGAAAATAAAAAAGAACTATTGAAACATGCAATCATTAAACACAGTTCACTTGGTGATTTCTAATGAATGTCAATTCCCTCTCACTGTTCTGGAAATGTCGTCATATATTAGATTTTGGTCTTGAAACCAATATCTTTATAGTGCGATATAAATATGATCCTAAAGCACGGGAAAAATTAGTTGCACGCATCCGTACTTTGCCAGTCATAAAATCAACACGGTTAAAATCAACAGCAGGAAAAGCCTGTATTAGTTCGCACCATGAAACCCCGCATATAAAATTACATGCTGCATTATTCGATGATAAAGATTATGTTGCAGAAGATAAACAAGATACCTTCTTCCACGAAATCTCACACTTTATCGCCTACTGGGCTGCTAATGAACGCGGGCACGGTAACGCATGGCGTTATACAATGCAACATTTTGGTTTTGATCCAATGCGCTGTGTTGATCCAAAATACAGTTATCGCGGTTATAAAAACCGCGCAGAAAACCGTGAAGTTGATACCGTGATTAATGATTTCTTGGAGGATTTCTAATGCTCGACATAACAGCGCCAGAAGGTTTATCCTTCGACGAATATAAAGAATTAAACCATGGTTGATTTCAAACTCCTACTCGCAAAAACAAAACAAGCCAGGAAAGAAACCCTGGCTTTTAATTTGGCCAAATCAGCAACAGCAGACCATGATACGCATAACGATCAAGTTCATTCGTTTGTGACTGGCAAATCAAATAAATTACCTAATAATACATTATCGCCTGAAGAGTATGCAAAAGCTCATCCTAAACCAAAAGTTACAAGTTTTCAAGAACTACTTGTCCGTAACAAAAGCGCAGAAAAGAAAGAAAAAGATAAACGAGATGTGCTTTTTGGAACTGGTTTAACAAAAAAGATTGCTGAAACAGAACAGAAACAAGCATTTAAATTTAACCTCAAACGTGATACATTACAAGAAGCTGAAAAAACAATTGCTGACAAGCCAATTGTTGAACCACCACCACCAATTATTACAAAACCAATCCCATCAGACATAATTTGGGATGAAAGCCAGCTTGCGGCGCTCAATGGCATCCGTAAACAAAAATACTGTTGCCTAATTGGTGCCGCCGGAACAGGCAAAACAACAGTTACAAAACAAATTGTTTCTGAACTTGAGCAAACAGTTTCTACAATTGATCTAAATCGTGCTCGATTGCATCAAACAGATAAAAAAGACTTAAATGTCGCAATTGCATTTTGTGCATTTACTGGTCGTGCTGTTCAACAAATGAAAAAAGCATTACCACCAGAATATCATCCAATGTGTCAGACAATCCATGCGACACTTGGCTATGCGCCAGAAAAAGTTACATATCAAGACGAGAAAACAAAAATATGGAAAGAAAAACTTGTTTTCCGTCCTACATTTACCGCAGAAAACAAATTACCATATGAAGTAGTTGTAATCGACGAAGGCGGTATGGTTCCAATCAATCTATGGAATGAATTATGGGCAGCATTAATTAAAAATTGTCGTGTAATCATAATTGGTGATATTAATCAACTTCCACCAGTCCAAGGCCGTTCAGTTCTTGGATTTGCAATGATTAATTGGCCAACCTTTACACTTGAACATATTCACAGACAAGCTGCTGATAATCCAGTTATTGCAAATTGCCACAAAGTACTTAAAGG
>SDBT01000880.1_pt1 | contig 50162 bp, 85 predicted proteins | sample 2277101 | NCBI WGS metagenome assembly SDBT01 (sample SAMN10404973, study PRJNA504765) | marine sediment metagenome | isolation source: marine sediment core GS10_PC15, 103 cmbsf | place: Arctic Ocean: Southern Knipovich Ridge | collected 2010
AACCGTCAGAATCCTTGTATGCTTGCCACAACCAGCATCCGGAAGGATCTTTGGTATACTTACTTTCGAAACGTTCTTGTACCGGGAGGGGAGGTCTGCTCATCGTAGTACCAACGGGCAGTAAAGCTGCCCGGTGTCACCCAGCTTCTTCGACACCTTCCTATTATACACGAGCTGCTTCTTAATCTTCTCCGGGTCTTCATTCCAACGGCCCCCTTCTGTGTCACCCACCTGCTTGAATTTGTCACGACATTCAGCTATGTCGATCCACTTGAGAGGATGGGAAATAAGTCCTGCCCGGACTACTCTGTTGCTCCAGTTACCATGCGCGTATCCAACACCTTGGAACGCAGGATTAAAACCTCCCACCGTGCTGATGGTCTTGCGAGTGATGAAAGTTAAGTCACCTCTAGGCGAGGAGGCATAGATTGGGGTGGCGTCCATAGTCTTCTTCATATACTCACTAAAGCTAGGCACCGTCTCTGGTATTTCTTTGTCGACTACCCGACACCAGTGGTGAACCTCCATGAGGGAGGATGCGGCCTCGTATGTCTCAAACCAAAAAGGTTCCGTCGGTACGAGATCGTCCTCGAGAATTACACTAAAATGATGATTCTTCATCAGATATAAGCAGCGTGTCTTATTAGTACCAACCCCCATATTCGGGCCGCGGTAGTAGTGAACACCGGGGAATTCTCTGGTAACGTACTGTGGCGTGCAGTCGGTACTACCATCATCCACCACGAACACGTCTGTACCGTTAGGAACAGTAGAGAGTACACCGGTAATCACCTCATCAATGTGATCGACTCGGTTGTATGTACTGATCGCTACAGCTCTAGTTGTCGTCGTCATGTTTCGGAGCCTCTATCGTGTCCATACCTTCGCACTGATTCGTCAAGAACCGAAGGGCTGACGCTACCACCTGTAACGCCTCCTTGGTATTCTTGAACTTCCCTGGTGCCGCGTACTGAAAGGCACTCTCAATCTTTTTGGTCAGTTCTTCTTGATTCAAAACAGGTCTCCTATGATCTTGTTCCAGTTCCTTAAGTACTCCGTCGAGTCAGCCGCTTCTGCTGCTGTCTTGAAGCCAGCCTCCACCAGAGTTTGTTTGTAGTTTGTCTCTTGGAAGAGCGTGTCGACGCACTTCGTAAGACCTTCGACGTCACCTACCTTAGCGAGTAGGCAGTTCTTCCCATCCCGCAGAAACTCAGCCCCAGTGTCAGTGGACGCAATGGCGCACGCGCTGGACATAGCCTCCAACGTCATACGCCCTAGTCCTTCAGTGTGGGATGCGATGATCCAGATGTCTACCTGCGCCATGATTTTAGCCATCTCTTCCCTGCTCGGGCTGAGTACGTAGTTCAACCAATCAGGTTTATTCTTAGCAAACTCGGGCACCTCACCTACACCCACCAACTGGAGTTTACTGGGGTACTTACGAGCCATAACTTCCATAACTTGAAGCGCCTCAGTAGTTCCCTTGAGAGGATGCTGGTGGATCAGCGTTCCTATGGTGAGACCCTCATCCTTGTTGCCGAACCTTCGGCGGTTTGCTGCGGAGCTGAACAAGTCATGCCCGTAGTGGTACCAGCCTACCCGCTTGGCGTTCTTGTGTGTCTTATACTCCCACCCCTCAGTTACCGTCTCACACGCACCCTTCAGCCACTGTGTGCTTGTGGCTATGGCATCCCATTCCAGGTTCAACGAGTCAACCTCTAGTGACTGAAACCTGGGGTTGTGTGACAGCTTGAGCATGACCTTCTTATTAATGTGTGACATCTCAAGGAATTCCTTGTTGTGCTCATTGTCTGAGTTCGTGATCAGCAAGTCACAAGGCGGGATGTTCTGCCAGTCCACACGCAGCGGTACCTTACAGCTCTTCTGAATGCTCGGGGAGATATCGGTGTAGATAGAGTAGAGACACACGTTGTGCCCTGCTTCTTGGAGCATGTTGGCTGTGTTCAAGATAGTGGTAGGCCCACCGTGCTTCCGTAGGTGAGGGGTGATGATTGCAATCTTCTTTGATTCTACTCTGAGGGCTAGCTTCTGCTCTAGCAGCTTGATGAAGTCGAACACTCCCTGTTGCCTAGTCAGCTTTTGAACTGTCTTTTGCCCTGCTTCCTTGAGCTGAGCTAACCGCTTCGGCTCATTGAATAGGAGGTTGTAGATCCTCTCTGCCATGACCTCAGGTACTGTCTTGTTGTTGAGGACGATAGCGTCAAGGTCATGTGTCGCGTACTCCCTGATACCCTTGTTGTCCCAACACACCGGTACCGCACCAGAGGCCATCGCCTCTAGGGAGGGCAGCCCATAGCTGTGGTTCCTTGCGGGGTCAACGTAAATGTCTACCTCTGTCCCTAGAACCTTGGCAAACCTCGTCTGAGGTAGTATACCTAGCCCTACAATGTAAGGAGCGCCTTGCACCGAATCGACTCCGTTGGCCAGGATCCGGACCTCCTTCTTATTCTCTTTGCAGAGCCTCTGTATGTGGTTACACAGTTCAACACCACGGTCATGACCCTTGAAAGGGTACACCTGATTGCCGAGAGACACCAGCACAGTAGGACGTTCGTCACCTTCTTCTCTACCCTTGGGAAAGAACATCAGTTCGTCATACCCAGGGTTGATGGTGCCGTGTACCTTGTGAGACTTAGCCATCTTCTTCGCTGTCCACTTGCTATTGGTGAAAGTGAAGTCAGCCAGCTTGTTAGCGTTCCTGATGGCGTCCTTCAACTGCTTGGAGGGTGCGATAGAGAGGTCGTCGCTCTGTGAGAAGTGGATCGAGGTCAGCTTGGGGTTCCCGTGTGTCACCGCAGCTACCAGAGGCATCAGCTCTCCAGTACCAGCCACCACGATACCTTCCTTGAACACTCGGTCTTGGAAGTTACTGACGAAGTCAGGTGTGCCTTCAAATACGATGGGTTCTGTTCGCAGTGAAGGCAACACGTTCTTCTTCATTTTAGGATTCCTTTTAACATGAACGATCTTAGCCTCTACTCCTACCTCATTGAGGTGGTTGACGATGTCTGTAATCACCTTCATACCACCACAGTTCTCCGTGCTGTACACCACAAAGCAGATACGGTACGGCGGGTTCTCCTTCTTGATGATGTCTTCAGCGACAGGCGTCCTTAAGGTTGCTAAGGACTTACGGATGTCAAAGGACTGTTCCCATGCCTTGAACCCAGGCCAGATACTATGAAACCGAGCTGCCCCTGCTTTCCGGAACCCCATGTGTTCTTCCGCGCCCATCACACTGAACGAGGTTCCCCTCTCATGGAAAATGTAAGTGTCATCTGCTAGTACTGACTTCCAATTCGTCACCGCGCCTTTATGGATCCTAGTGATAGTTCTCATCCAATAATCTGACTCCTCGCCATAAGAAACGTACCCCTCATCGAAGGTACCTATGTCATTCACTAGAGAGCGAGGTATGAAGAAGCAAAAGCCAGTAGGCATGACCTCCGGGTAGGAATGAGAAGACAGCTTCTCAAAAGCCCGGTTCATATCGTTGTAGTCGTAGCCCTCTTGAAGAGGGATGTTGATGAGGGCGGTGTTGTTGGTGCAAGGGTTGATGATCTTGTTGTGCTCTGGATCTGTCTCCATCGCCACCACCAGCTTGAAGAGCCAGCCCTTTGTGACCAGCACGTCTGAGTTGAGGACGCAAATGTACTCATTCTCCCCTGCCTCGATGCCTCGGTTAACCGTAGCGGCGAAGCCTCGGTTCCTCTTGTTGTAGAGGACGGTATGGTTGGGGTGCTCTGTAGCCCACATCTTGAGCCACGCAGTGGTACCTTTGTCGGGCGAGGCGTCGTCAACGAGGATGAGTCTGTAAGGCCAGCCTGTACGCTGGATGATGGAAGCGAGACAAGGAGCTAAGACGTGGAGCCCACCATACACCGGGATCACGATATCTACCGGCTTGACTCCCTTGAACAAGATGTTGGAGAATGCCTTCATCCTGTGCTTGTTCGACTTCACCAAGGCGCTGTTAGCACCCAATACCTGATTACCTAACGCCTGGATCTGTGACTGAAGTTCCTTAGGGACTACCTGCATCTCCTCATCAAGCGAGGACACGAAGGCCTCCACCTCCTCTTTAGTCTTACCTACCCAATTACCCCTCTTGTCGAACGACATGGTCTATAATCCTCACTTGTGCTTCACTCAGAATCTCTCGGGCCTTCTTGAAGTTCTCTTCCCAAACACCCCACCGCCCTGACTTCCAGAACGGATCGTCTTCCTTAGATGGAAGGATCACCTCCTTGAACCCAGACTGTACGATAGCTCGGGCGCAGTCCACGCAAGGATGTGACGTAGTGTACATCACTGCATTCAATAGTGTTTGACCGTTGCGTGCTGCATTGCATATCACGTTTAGCTCAGCATGGGCTGTCCAATAGTACTTCTCAGGACGCTCATGACGAGCTTCATTATCGTCATCACAGAATCGGATGAACCCGTTGTACCCCATAGACAACATGGTGCGGCCTTCTCCCACAGCTACCGCCCCCACCTTGACGGACCTGTCCTTGGACTTGGACGCCACATGGTAAGCCATCTCCATGAAGAAGACGTCCCATCGTTCTATGCTGGCTTGATCGTCAAACATTATTCAATCCCGCAAATCCCGCAACCACACGTATCCTTCACCCACAACTCCTCCTCCTTAGGAGGGGCGTCGGGTGTACGAGGATCATCTCCGGATGCCATGCTACTGTACCACGCAGCCTTCTTTAGATCCTCAACCGAGTCAAGCTTGTGGCCTGCTCTCCAATTATACTTAATAGCGTTACCACGGCAGTAGGCTATAAAACCTTCCTCACCTAAGGCAGCTTCGATGCAATCAATACATTCAATGTCGCCTTGGTTGTAGTGGTCCGGACTATTCACCATATCTGTACCGCTCATGTTTCTCCTTAAACGTATGTGCCTGGAGTCGTTGTAGGCTTGGGCGGTACCCAACCGTCCTGACGGGCCATCCTGTAAACCTCAGCCAAGGTTAGTGCTTTAGTAATGTGGGTGTCCTTATCCTTGCCCTCGACCAACTTAGAGTACAACACGTTTGCTTCTGTGGCATTAAGCAGATCAAATATAAGGTGTTGACACATCCTTCCAGGTCGGACAATCGCGTCGTCAAGTTCCATCGTACCAGCGTTGGTCGTGGCTACGATTCTAATGTCCATCATCTCACCAAGGAGGCCATCTCCGAGGTTCAGCAACCCGCTGAGCTGACTCATCCCCGACGACTTCCTGTTAGAGAGAGCTACGTCTGCGTCTTCAAGAATGAACGTAATCGGCTTACCCTGGTCACGCCCGGTGTTCATCAGAAGAGGCAGTATGGAGGGCCCCGATAGATCGGCGATCATATTGGAGCCAACGATAATGAAAGTAGACTCGACCGTAGACACCAAAGACCTAATCATGTAGCTCTTACCCGTGCCCGGTGCCCCTTGAAACAACACAAGTCTACCACAAGGTGATTTAGTAGCAAGACAAGCTTTCACATGCTCAAACCCTTTAATGACATTAGCCGAGTAGTTACAGATGAGTAGCTCTTGCTTGAACTGTCCAAGGGCTGAAAGCCCCAAGCCGTTTGGAGTGCTAACCAAAGCAAGCACAGCATTTGACGGTATCAACTTCTGAAGTAGGCTTTTAAACTTGTCCTTAACCTTATCGAATGTTTCCTGGTGGGTTGTCACCAGATCAAATTCGATGTAGTTTTTATCGTCTTTACTATTCTTATGAATAAGCACAGACAGATAAGAAGCATCGTCAACAAAAACGTATTGAAGCTCACCGTCACTTTCTTGAAACGAGATATAAGGTCCGAACCATGTAGTTATTTGCTTGAGTGTCTCTTCTTTATCTCCGTTACCTTCATGCATATACCTGAGTACTGAGGTATCCCCTTCAAGAGCAGCAGACATCATAGCCTGATGCTGAAACAGGGGTTCCATCCCGTACATCTCCCGGCCAACCTGCATCCTTTTGTCAAGGGTCATCAAGAGGGTCTTACCCTTCACGCTTTTATTCATTTTCTCTCCTTAACCTCAATTATAGCTTTTCTTGCAAACTTTTGCAACCCTGTCTGCCGGTCAAGAATCGTCGTAATCAATCTTTCTGATGGCTCCATTGGTGAAGTCAATCAGCTCTCCGTCCTTGTAGTGGCGTTCCAGCACCTCAGCGAAGCAGGAAACATGGACCCTCCACTGCCCCGTTATCATAAGATGCATGCCTGTATCGAAGCCCACAAGCTTCTTACAGGTGGCACAGCGAGGAGGCAGCTTCTTCGGGATACGGAGGGTATTATCCTCACCCATGTGTCCAGCCCCTGATACTACCCGAATGTCATCCTCAGTCTCATAGGCAGGAGTCTCATCCTCAAGCGTTATGAACCACTCCCTCCAGTTTCTCACTGCTGGATGCGTTTGTTGAAGCTAACGATGTGATCGTATGCCTCATGCATGCTGCCGTAGACCTTATGAGCATGATAGAAAATCCAAGGCGATAGTTGCAATCCAAACGGGTTCACAACGATCACACGCTTCTGCTTCTGCCACGCCAGGAGGATCTCCATAGCTGTACCAGTACTAGGCTTGGTATAGTTGACAAGCACCACGTCTGACATCTCGATGTCGATCTTATCCTCTTCCACTAGGTCAGGCAACACGCTCTCCGGATCGTCACCATACGATGTATAGCGGTAGTCACGATCCATTGGATCTAACGTGTTTATTCCAAACGAGTTGAGATGCTCTGTTGCTGCCTTCCGCCACTCACCTGCTTCCTCATCAGTACAACCTGCCATCGGCCCGCATAAATATACGCGCATTTTCATGGCCTCCTCTATTGTCATCTCTCATCCTGTCTACTTTATCTTAGTGTTTTTGTACCATTTGCTAGCTGCACAAGTACCGTACTTCATGCAGCCCGGTTCCTGACACCTGAACTGTGTCCGCTTCACACCAGCAGTAGAGGTTCGATCCTTCTCCCACTTGGTGTTGGAGCTACCACAGTGAGCGCAGTCCTGCATGCTCTTACCACGGTGGCCTACGGTGTTTACGTAAGGAATGAATGCTTCATACACTTCCATGGTAACTTCCACGTCGCGGTCACAATATTCAAGCATCGATTTCATTGCCTTCGCACTCTTCTTGAACACTACTTCCTGCCACAGCCCCGCGTTCTCTACCGTCACAATCTTGCCCTTCTTGAGTCGGAGAAATTTAGCAACGTACTTTAGGCCATTCCCCTGAAATCGAAAGAAGTTCTTTGCCTGCTTCCAGGTGTCGATTGTAACAAAGTCAGGTGGGCAAGGTAGTCTATGATAAAGACATCTAGTACGCAGCCAACGAATATCAAAATTGTCTGAATTGTGCCCAATCAATACCCCTGCTTCTTGCATAATCGGGATGAACTTCTTCAACATAGCATAATCGTTCTGCTTTTTATCCCACTGTAGGTGGTGTGTCTGCTGTTCACCCTCCCACTTCCAACTAATACAGATCACCTTAGGCTCTTCAAGTAAGTTACTAGTCGGTACATTGATGCCATACCCACATCGCCATAACCAAACGACCGCCGGGGAGACTTCCAAATCAAATACTAATCTTTTACCTGTGTGCTTACCCATTTGTTTCCTCCTTGTTAAGGATCTGTTGAGCAGGTACCTCCTTGAGGTACGCGGCAGCTGCTTCTAATAGTTCGACACTGTCTTTAAATTTACCGAGAGCCGCGTTACAGTGCCAACATAAAAGTCCTCTGACACGTTTCCTTGTATCCCTCGGGTTCTGCTGTTTATCTTTTAGTACATGCCTATGATCAACTGATAGTTTATTCTGACCCGGCGCTGGTGTCTTCTTACAGATGTAGCAGGCTCCTCCTTGAGCCTCTAGTATTTTATCGTACTCAGGAGAAGTTAAACCATAATGTTTTAGTAGCATACTATCCCTGGATGTCTTTGAGGCAGCGTCCCTAAAACATATCTTGCACATATAAGCGTATGTCTTTTTCTTAGGCATCCACTGATTGGATTTAGTAAGGAAGATATCACACCGTTTGCAATGCTCTTGACACCGCTGGCAGATTGTTCGCTTCCCTCTTTCCTTATAAAACACCAACTTACAGCGAGAACATTTCCGCTTCCCAGCCCTCATGCGTCTAGCTTGCTGCTTCGCTACATGCTCAGCAGAATTCTTTTTCCCAAGCCGACCCCCACCATCTGTCCTCTTCTTACGAGGCTTGAGATCTTTGCACCCCTTCCTACCCACAATCCACCACCTTCACAAGGTTCATCTTGGTTTCTCCTCGTCATAACACACATCAACTAAATAACGCAAAGTCATAGCGGCGAGCTGTGTTGCTTCTGTCTCTTCGTCCCCAGTCTCTTCTTTGTGAGGCCAGTACGCGGCGTCCCTAAACTCCCTCATCTCCTCATCAATGATCGCCACACCCTCATGGGCAGAGTGGAAGTCAGGGAAGTTCTCATAAGCAGCAATCAACTCACGCCTCACATTGTCAAGAGCTACTTCAATAAGCGCAGCAGTCCGAGCCTTCATTTCTTCTCCTTGAAGACCTTCGTACCTATAGCAGGCACGCAAGTCAACTTAGAATCATCCCAGTAGCAAACAAACCGCACTATAGACCGAGGCTTAGTCCGGGGAGGCGGTATAGAGGTACGCCCGTAGATGGGAGGGTCTTGGATGTAGATATCATTAGCCAACGCCCAACCAAAGGGACCGCCCATCAACAGGCTCAAGGCTATGATTATCAGCAACTGTTTCACAGCACCCATGCTTACTCCCACACCCCATCAACGATTCCGTATTTCGGCATCACCATTTTCTCTACTGGTAGCCACAGCTCATTCAACTTAGAAGGCAGCTCTCGCTTCCAGTAGTTCAATTTCTGATTTGTATGCTCGGCCATCGCTACGGCCCAGCGATCCCAACACATCCTGTTTGCAACAAGCTGCGCCTCTATTGTGTCGAGGTTCTCATCTGAGCTGTACCCGCCAATCATCTGATGTGCCATGAACAGACAATTTCTAGAAGCGAGGCGCTTATCCCCAGCCACCAGCAGTAACCCAGCAGCGGAGCATACCTCACCAATGCCAATGGTAGTGATCTCGTTAGCACAAGCACGCATCGCATCATAGACGGCGAACATAGAAGACACTGTACCACCTTCGCTATTGATCATGATGGTGATACCAGCCAAGGGATCGGTAATGGACAGATGCTGCAAGCTCATGATTACGTTCTCGGCCATCGAGTCGTTGATCTCACCAAAGATATAGATGATGCGGTTGTCAAGATCTACCCCCCTGTCGAACGTCATGTTCAACTTGGCGAGTTCGGTATCAATCTTAGGGACGCCTTTAGGCAATGTAAGTTACCCCCTTCTCTTTCACGACATGCACTCGGTCATGTACTAGGTTCGCTAAATTGTCCTCATTAGATATGAGCAGTATCGTTTTACCACCCTCACCACCAGACACTAAATGGGTGGTAATAAAGTTGATGATACGCTCGCAGTTCTCAGGGCTCTGATACAAGAAGGGCTCATCGAGGATCATAAACGAGGATGCCCCCTCCACCTGCATCCCCGCTAGATCTGAGAGAGCCATGCCCACTGCGAAGCTGGTGAGCTGTTTCTCTGCTCCACTGAATAGCTCGAATACTTTGCTGCCTGTGTCCGACGCGGCGGTCACACAGAACTGATCGCGGGCATCGCCTGATTTCAGCAGCTTGACCGTGCGAAACTTGACCTTGATCTGAGAGTTGTCCAAGTCACGGAGGTACTGGTTCGTCTGCCGCTCAAGGTAAGGACATACCTGATTGAAGAGCATCGTCTTCAGGTCAGCACCGTAGGCGTTGGCCCAGAATCTGTAGTGTTCTCTCTCGTCTGCCAGTTTGATAGCCTGAAGAGTCGCCTCCTCCTCTAAGCTCTGTTCTTCTTTCACCTGTCTATCAACAGCGACGACGAGTGCAGCGAAAGGATTACTGGCATTGACGCATATCCTAACCTTCTCTTCCAACACTACCTTCTGATCTCTAGTCTTAACGCTCGTCTCTAGCCCTTGGATCTCATGGCAGATCGCTATCATGGAGGCAGCGAGGTACTGCTTGGCTTCCTTCTCACCCCGCTCCGCGAGCAGCTCTTCTCGCTTAGTCTTGTCGTTCTTCAAAGCTTCAGCGTTCAGCTCGATGCGCTCCTCCGGTAATGCCTGCTCACAGCTCGCGCATACCTCAGGGCGTGCAGCACGACGGTCGATATCCCCTGTGAGGGTGTCAATCGTGTACCCTAGGGAATTGATCGACCGACTCAACGTTCTTTCCAAAACAGTCTGTGTATGCAACACCCCAGCCGTGTCGCCTGAAGGAATCGACTCCCTCAGTGTCTCAATCTCATCCTCGATATTCTCGGTAATGGAGAGGATCTTATTCAACTCCCTCTGTACTTGACTAAGTTCGACTGCGTTGTTGGTGTTCCACCCTGCTTCCTGTGACTGTAAGGTGTGGAGGTGGGAGAGAGCGGTTCTCTTTCGCTCATGAGACATGCACCTCTCTGTCTCTGCTGCCTCGACACGTTGCTCTACTAGCTTCAGCTCTTCCTTCGCCTTCTCCTTCCACTTCTCAAGGGAGTTGAGTGGGAGGATCTCTTCTACCACTGCCTTCTGCTCGCTACCTGGCAGCGCCAGAAAAGACCGCTCCCTCCCTTGCCCGAAGAAGTCTGATTGGATGAATGTTTTGTGGTCTCGCCCCAACAGTGCATTGATAAGCTCTTGGGTATCCTTCTCGTTCCTCTTCGACAAATCGTACCACTCGTCACCAGCCACCGTGTCAATCTCCTGGGCCAGCATCAAAGAATTAGGTTTACGTGCCCTGTAAATCCTGTAGATCTGACTGTCAATCCCTTCGAAGATAATGGTCACCCCGCAGTGCTTGGCGTTCTTGATGCTGGTGTTGATGACATCGTCGGCCTTGATACCATGCACCGTCCTACCGTATAGACCCCATGAGATACAGTGGTTAGCCACGCTGGACTTGCCAGCCATGTTCCCGTTGTTCTCGTCATTGCTCCACCCCGTGACCAGCACCAGCCCCTTGTCCTCAAGGTCAAGGTCGACGGTCCCAATGGAGAAGACGTTATGGGCGTGCATGCTAAGTATTTTCACTTTTTACCTTCCTGATACCGACGTTGCCACGGCTTGAGTGAGTTTGAGGGCGGCGTCCACTCTTTCAGTTGCACTCCAGCCGTTCGCCTCTGTCATTACATCTGTCCTAAGTAGTTCAAGTATCTGATCGAAGGTTTTAACTATGTCTGAACCTGTCATTTCCTTAGCTCCTCTCCCACCTTTCTACGCTCAGGGGTTACTTCCTTCTGCTTCTCGTACGCTCTGATTGCATCGGGGATGTAGAGTCCGTCGCTACTAAGGGGTTGCAGCCGGTCAACCTCCTTCAACTTCACGACGAACTCCACGGATCTTGCGCCTGCCCCCGTAAACTCTTCTCGTATGCTTTCCTGCTTCGAAGGGTCGTGGTTGACTATACGAAGGAAGTTGCCCGCCATATCTGAAGGCTGCAGCAGACCGCCGAACCATCCTGTGCCTTCAAAGTTGATAGTCACGAACTTCGGTGCGTCAATCTCAATGAACTCCTGCTCGCCTGTGTCTGTGTCGTAAACGATGAACCCTCTATCATCCCCCTCATCAGCCCAGTTCAACTGAAGCGGTGAGCCTATGACTGTGGCTTTGTCTGTCACCTTCATGTGACCGTGGTAGTGCCCTGCGAATACATATTGTACGTGATCAGGTATCATGTCCGTGTTAAACGCCGAGCCGGGTACGAACCCCGACTTCATAGGCACGCCGTCGATCCCAGCGTGCATGAAGCAAGTCTCATTGGCGTTGTCGAAGAACTCCTTAATCTCATCCACGCTCTCAGTGTACTGTAAGAAGCTAAACCCAGTATGTACGCCGCTCCAGTTGTGGGTGGGTTTGTCGATTACCCTGATAAATTCATCCCCAAGGTCGTCACTGAATGCTTTAAGCCAGTGCAAAGCATGCACCGACATATCTTTAACGCCTGAATCATGGTTCCCTACGATCACGTCGATATAGCAACCGCTACTATCGAGGATCTCCTGGAATCCTTCGTATGCCACCTTCAACACACTAGCGTCAAGCTTGCCATGGGAATGAAATAGGTCGCCTGCGAACACAATGTGGGATACAGGGTCCACTTCGCAGTACTCTGCGATCTGATGCAGCACGTTGCGCCCATCCTGCAGCCGGGAGTTCACCCCGTCTACTATGGTCGCCCCGTAGACGTGGTTGTGAAGGTGGAGGTCTGAGAAGATCAGGATCCTCATTCCAGCCCCCGTCCCCACTTGGTCATGCACCCATCCTCTAGACACCAGTCCAGCCACTCAGTATACACTTTGTCTATCCCACCACGGCTGAACACGATGGAAGGCCATGAAACCCGGTCGAACTCCTCATCATACAGCTTGTACGCCTTGGTACTGGGCTTATGCTCCACCCATTTAGACTTGATGCCTGCCCGCAACAAGCTCTCAGTCGTATCGAAGCCCACCGTGTTGAGCAGTGGAGTCTCCTTCACCTCAGGGTAATCCAATTGAGACCCCTTCAGCTTTTCTATTTGGAGACCAATCTTCTGACCGAGCCGCTTGGTCTTATCCGTGCTCTTGATCCACCCTGCGTGCTTCATCGAGCAGCGCACAGTAGCTGCCAGCTTGATGGCATGACCACCGGACGAGTCGCTCTGCTTGGCGTACTTGTTGGCTGTAATATTGGCGGTCGCATGATTGATCATAAATAGGTTGACGTTGAGCCCTGCTATGTCAGGCTGGATGCGACGGATGGCACCACGGATGGTCTTGGCATCTTGTGCAATCTTCTCGATTTCACCGATTTCCTTAGCCTTCATACTCTCAGTGGCTGCACCTGTAACAGAGTCAACGACGATAACCAACGGCTTGTTGTCGTTGTCTTCTTCTCTTGCCTGAAGGATGTATTGGATTTGACGAAACGTGGCGTCCACTGAATCAGGGTCACCGATACCTAAATGGTAGTCAGGGTCTACCCCGCAGTCCATTGCACGCAGTTCATCCCATGATTTCTCTGTGTCAAGGAACCACGCGCTGCCCCCCATGCGTTGTGCTTCAGCGATAGCATGATACCCTAAAGTCGTGTTATGTGTTACTGTATAATCATCAGTTATATACAATCCTTCCGGATCTGAGACTTTTATACATTGCATTTCTTCGATTTGAGTAGGTTCTATACTAATTATTTTATTAGTAAATGAATGCCTTTTTCTTTTAGTTAACTTTAAACCTTTTATAGAATGACGAAACGCCGCTTTTGGTTTTTCTAGTCTTATATTAACACGGTACTCTGTGCGGCTTTCTTTTCTATTATAAACACCTAGAAGAGCAGTCCCTCCTAAAGAGCGTACCAAAGTTTGAAAATCATATGCTAATTGTTTACTAGACGTATGATACTGTAGTGAAGTGTGTTTCCCGCTTCCATCTGTGTCCATTAATCCTTGAAGAAGAGACCATCGTTGAGTAGCAGACGCATCCATATAAATCTGTGGGATGAACTTATTATACGAATACGTATTCAACAAATTAAGATTGGCTAGAATAGTTTTATAATAGTTTCTTCCACCATTGCCGGCAATATTATATTGTATAGAATTTCCTTTATGAGGAGAAAGCCGGTACCCTTGTTGTAACTTTTCACGTAGTGCTTCTACTATCTTTGATTCTGGGTTTGTGAAAGTTAAACTATTAGTTGTGAAGCCACCATCCCCCAGAAGTAAACCAAGTACGTAAGGGTCAATAGGAAGCTGCACCTTTTCTTTATGTATAGCCTCCGGTAGCTGCACATGAAACGAATAATTTTTACTCTTGCTTTGTTTTTCTATTATATCTTTTAAAGGTATAACTTTCCACCCGTCAGCGCCCCGTCTATCCCAAGATGGAGAATACGTTTTCCAAAGGTGTTCGATTCCAGAAGCCGCAGTCCTTCCATCTTTGAATGTAATTTTATACGATAGGTGTTTCCCTTGAGGGTATATACCTAAAACAGTACTAACCCCACCATGAGGATCTGAGATTTCATCACCAACAGACAGGTCCCCCATTCTTTTGAATCCTTTAGGAGTAGACACAAGAGAGTCTAGACTTTGCATTTTACCTGAATGCTCAAACCCATACAATTCAACACACCGGCCTGCAGGCCAGCCTAGTTTACCCATGTTAAAATCTAATTCAGGTATTCCAGTACGAATACCCCAAGGGATGTGGCTCTTGATGTTGATGTCGCCCGGTTTGAACACGGCTGTGTTGGGATCCTTCTTTGTCTTCTTAGACACCGCTTTGAACATGTTGTCGAAGCTGCTCATTTCCAAAACCTCTTCATAAGTTCCCAAGATATAATAGCAACAAAACCTGTGACTATGCCTGTAACAAATGGAGTTAGCATTTATAATCTCCCGGCGGAAAAAAGCGGGGGTGGCCTCCGCTAGTAGAAGCTCCACCCCCGCTAGACCCTATTCTACCACAGCTTCCTGGATAGCGTTGTCGGACTTCGCATACACATCCGCCAGCTCATCATAAGACAACGGAGGGTATACCTCAGTCAGATCAGTGGGTTCACCGAAGTCCACGCCCTTCGCAGCGACCTGATCCACGATGTTGGAACGTGTAGGCACGCCCATGACCGAGTACTCAGTATCGAACCGACCCTTGCCGGTGCGTGTGACCCGCAGCTCAACACCGTTGGTGATATTGGAGATGTCCCCCCAATCACCAGCCGGATCGTTGTCGAACTCCATGAACTGCTTGAACACCATAGACCCTGACTTGACAACGAAGATACCGTCAGCTAGAGTCTTGCCGTCCGGGCTACTGTATACACAGGCGTTGTACAAGTAGGCTTGTTTTGCGTACAGTTTCTTAGCCTTCTTGATGTTGATGTCTCCCTTCGCCTCGTACAGTTCCTTCCCTACCTCACAGATAGGGCACTCGCTTTCGTCAATCGAAGTAGGACAAGTGACCGTCCCGTACTTCCCATCAGTCCTGAGCCCGTGCTCTTTGTACGCACGGAACCATGACTTGGCACCCTTGACCGGAGGGAGGATACGAAGGTGGGTCATCCCCGCCTTCAGGAAGAGGGTCTTCCCATCGCCTCCGTCTCTGATCTTCTTGGACTCTTCGTATGCATCACGCTGGAAGTCCGGATCCACCTCACCAAAGCCTGCGGGTAAACCATTCTCATCTATCATCTGTTTCTCCTCATTCAGTATCGCCGTCGTTGGCGAATTGGTTATGCTCCAATTATAGCTTTTCTTTCAAAAGATTGCAACTTACTCCAATGGGCTGTTCATGACCCGAATCTCCTCCTTCTGCTTGTAGCATAGGGCGATAGCAATAGATGCCATCTCGCGCAAGGCCCTGTAGAAACCATCAACCATGGTGTGCTGAGCCTGGGCTTTATAAGCAGCGTGGCGTGCCTTAGTCACCTCATCCTGCTTAGAGATGTGCTCTCTGATGCCTGCTTCCGTGATCTTCAGCTTGTTTTGAGCAGCTTCGATTCTAAGTGCCTGCGCGACCTCAGCTTCAAGTACCTCCACATCATTCTTCTTACGAGAGGAGTACGCTTGACACTCAGCCGCAACTTCAGCGTACCGTGCAATGCGCTTCGGCAACGCGCACATGTCTTTATTGAGAGTTTCATCACTGAGGGCCAGATCGGCGTCGATGTCTAGCTCCACTGTATTCTCAACCCATTGGCCTTCTTCTAGGTACTCTACTACTATTTCAACCATTTACTACTCCTCATTCCAAATGTAAATCACGGTATCGCTAGGAAGCTCTGGGTCCGTCTTCAACGGTATGGTTTCCCATGTAATATTTCCATCGATCTCTCTATCGCTCTTTTTATACCCCTCTCTATGAACTACAAAGCTTTCCATCTCATCTTCAATATCCTTTGATATGTATACGCCTGTGAAGTCAGGTGTATACCCTAAAGCTCGTATGACACCTCTCTTGACAGAACGCATACGGCGTTCGTACTCAGCGTGCGGCCAAGTAGGACTTCCTTCCTGTTTAGTCATCTCGTACTCCTTCGTTTGAGCATGTGTTCCCCTGAGGTACTGGCGGTGTCTGTTGCACACCACAGTTGATACAGAAGGTGCCTGCTGTGGTTTGGGCACCCCAAATGTGGGGACATTCTGTCATGTTGCTGTGTATGACAGTGAAGCCTGAGCCTGAGCCACAATCCTCACACTTAAAGACCCAAGGAGCGTAGCACTTGTTGCATCCGGGGCATTGCCACCCCATGTTGGTTGGTAGTGTTGCCATATAGTGTGCCTCATGTATTGCGTGCGCGTCGCCGTTAGCCATTTAGTTCTCCTTATTCGATGTGCTTCCATATTTTACGTTGTTTGATGAGTCCTATTAAGCTTTGATCTACTTTATATTGTTTAGCTATCACACGAAGTATCCTAGGATCACAGCGGATAGATTTTACTTCTGCTTCGGTGAGTTTTGCACTTCCGGTGTGGACTCCACTCGCTTGTCGTCCTTTGTTTACCTTGTCAGCCACGTTGTCGGCCTTCGTACCTAAGAATAAATGTGATGGCCGAACGCAAGGAGGCTTATCACATTTATGCAGGACACACAGCCCTTTAGGAATGTCATGCCCCATTGCGTAAGATACACGGTGAGCATAACGAGTTCGACCTTTCAAGCTGAAACTACCATACCCGGCAGAAGTACAGCCCACTTGCCATTCCCAGCATCTTGGCCCTCTTTTCACCTTACTCCAGAACCTTTTCCAATCTTTAGTGTTTCTTCTTAGTTTCAAAAGCTTCCTCCTTATTTCGCATTAAGCTCTGCTTCTGACCAGCTCTGCCCGACACCTACTTTCATGGTGAAGCACCAGTCGTTGAGCTGGGGTACGGGGCGATTCGAGATCTCGCGCAACTTAACTACGAACCAGCCCAGATGTTTGTTTTTCACTTCAAACAGCCCTGAGTCGTGTACAGTGATGATGAGAGCCGCTTCCTCTTCCGTCATAATACCCGCTTTGCACTGCTCCTCAAGGTACGCATTCATTGCGTTGAGTGTTCTGATCGTAACTGAGGCTGCGGGGGACTGTATGGTACCGTTCACCGCCTGTCGTTCAGCGTTCTCCCTCGCCCACTTGTTGCCTGAGTTAAGAGTGCTGCCCATGTGTTTAACCCTACCAAAAGGAGTGATATGAATACCAGCGTTGGCTGAGATCTCAGACACCGTGTTGATGAAGTACTCACCCGCAGCAGGGAACCGAGCGTCCAGCGCTGCGTACCCAGCCTGTATCATCTCCTTTGTCACAGGCCACTCGTTTCCTTCCAAGTCCTTCCACGTCAACTTCAACAGCGAGCGCCCTTCCACCGCACCGTATACCCTACTGAAGTTGACGGGCTTGGCGAGGTCACGGTTATGAGCGCAGACCTGATCGTCCTCAAGCCCCACGAATTGTGCGGCCGTGGCCTTATGGATATCTTGGCCTGACCGGAAGATCTCCATCATGTTCTCGTCACCTGATTTGATTGCTAGGACAACCAATTCAATTTGACTATAATCTCCATACACTAAACTGTAACCCTCTTTGGCTATGAACATATCCCTCAGATTGCCCAAGCCTTTCTTGATACGCTCCCGATCAAGACGAGGAATCTGGTGGAGGAAACCACAAGAAGGCCTACCGTTAACAGTACCATGTAGCAGCACACTGATCCTAGCCCTACCATCCGCAGCCCCACTCATATCCTTGGCGTTGTTCATGTAGGTGCTGATCAGCTTGGTGAGCGAGCGGTACCTCATGAACTCCTCCACTATGGGGAGCTTCTTGATGAGGGGTAGCAGCTTAGATTTGTCGGTGCTGTAGCCCTTGGTGGTCTTGGGGGATTCGATATCCCTCCCGTACCCAGCCTGGATGATGGCCTTGGCTACGTCATCTGACTTGTCTCCGTTGAACTCAGGCCACGTCCGTTTCTTGAGGCTGATTGACAGCTCAGCCTGCTCCTTCACGAACTCCTTGGTCAGTGTGTCGATAACATCCGTAGACAGGCGGGTGCCCCTCCACTCAGCTTTCGCCATGGTGCGGATGAAGGGATGCACCTCGTCCGTGTAGAGCTTCCACTGCTCCGGTAGCTCCTTCAGCCTGGAGTAGTACCGGCAGAACAAACGATACGTACTCTCAGCGTCCTTAGCCCCGTAGGGGTGGAGGATCTCATCAGGCACATGGTCGTAGGTGTTCCGGAGCACCCTGCCATGGCCTGTGATATCGTGTAGTGCCTTGCTGTAGTTGCCTGTGTTCAACTCTAGGTCAGCGAGGTACTCAAGGTCATGCGGCGGGTGCTCCCACAAAACATGATGAATCAGCAGCGTATCGAACAGGAAGCCCTTGGTCTCTATACCGAGGTGCTTCCGCAGCACACACATGTCGTACTTGATGTTGTGGGCGACCTTCGGGATGTTGGGATCCTCAAAGATCTCCTTCAGCATCTCAATAACCATCTCTCTACCGTGGTGATCCCAAGTAGGCTTCAGCTTCCAGTCCGTGCCGTCCGGATCGTGGTTGTAGATAGGTAGCACAGCCACTGTCCGGGTGCCCGTATCATAACCCCAGCAGAACTGCAAGCAGATTAGAGGTTGCTCGCTCCAAGGTAAACCTCGTGATTCAGTATCAAAAGCGAACATGCCTTTTTCTTTTATCTCCCCAATCATCCAGGCTAGATCATATTTATCTTCGATCAGCTTGTAGTCCACGTCCTGCTGGTCAGGGTTGACGAGGTCACCCTCAACCACAGCCTTGGCGAGGATCAGGTCCTTGACCATCGTGCCCTGGAGTCTAGGGTCGGGGTTCATGTAGAGGGCATTGGGGTCAGTGGTCACCATGAGCTTGTACACCTTGTCGTTGGTGTCGTCATGAGGAAAAGCTTTTTCAATGATCTTCCCATGCAGCTTATTAACCCCGCCTTCACCCATAAGATTGAAGGCACGAAGGGTGGCCGCGCCCATTAAAATAACCACGTCCGGGTCCACAGCCTTCAGCTCATCACCCAGGTGCCCCATGCAAGCCTTGATCTCCTGCACCGAGGGTGGCCGCTTGGGAGGGCAGCATTTGACCAGCCCTGTGACGAAGACGTCGCTGGGGGCTATGGTTGCGAGGTCCAGTAGCTCCTTCAATTTCTCAATGTTTCGGCCTTTACCCAAGGTCCCAATGTCCTTGGTATCGGGGGATTTGACGACAACCATGACTTTATGGGGTACCGGGGCCTCCAGATTCGACGTCCTAGGGGTGTAGAGTAGATTATGGCCCACTATTCCTATTTGTTTGGTAAGCGACCCCAGCTTACAAGCGGGGCCCTCAGGGCTCGATTTGCAGCTTCTCACGACGCCTTCTCCTGATGCCGCACGCACGGATCTTCCTCTAGTTTACGGCAGTGGTCCGCGATTAGATCTCCAAGCGTGGTCACACTGATCCCCCATTTCTCAGCCAGCCAGATGAAGGTCTTCCCATTCTCGTGGATTTCCCAGCACAGAAGCTCCCCAAAGCTCCCACCACAGCCGGTCGGATGGTCTTCGTACTGTTGCTCAATTATCTGTTCAAGCCTCTCTAGGTATGGCTGATCTGTCATTGCCCTCTAACCCTCAATTCCAACCAGATGTGGAGTCTCAAAATGGGCGCTAATAAGGCCCGAATCCACTTTAACTTAACTATACTTAAGGCTATCCTAATCTCATCTATTTTCATGTTTAATATTTTCCTTCCATAGCTTACTTTTTTTGATACGGTTTACTGTTTGTAGGTGAACTCCATATTCTTTACCGATTATAAGTTGAGTCCTGTTATCGGAGCGGATAGCATTAACTTGATCTTCTGTCAATTTAGCACGTCCATTTTCTTCTCCTCGGAGTTTCGATTGTCTTCCTTTACAAACCTTATCAGCCATGTTATCTTTCTGCGTGCCTAAGAACAAATGAGTCGGGCAGCAACAGCAAGGGTTATCACATTTATGCAAGACGCATAGCCCTTTTGGAACAGGTCCGAAAACGATTTCCCACATTACCCGGTGTGTAAGTAGTGTTTTCCCAAACTTTCCACCTCGACCAATATGTCCATACCCGTTAAGACAGTACCCCTGCCACTCCCAACACCCACTAGGCACGACCTTAAGATTCTTCTGTAGTCTGTCGATTAACGGTACTTTATGCGGCATTAGTTCTCCACCTACTCATCCGCCTCTCTCCTCTGGGCAGCACCCACACCCGCACTGGCATGCCTCATGGTCAGGGATTATCAGGCCACAAGTACACATAGGATCACGCTTGCACTGGAGCCATTTGACACAGCGGCAGAAGTATTCCCCTGGGTTGGTATATCTACAAGTAAGCTTCAGCTCACTCATTTGAGGACCGTATCCAATAGGATATCCCTCTTCGCCACAATGAAAGAGCCTTCTTCAAACCCATAGGTCTCATCATACCTCGCCAGCACGTATCCTTCAGTGTCCTGGGCTATGATGACTCTGTAATAATCCACTGTCGTTGCACACACGTTGTTATCAGCGAGGGCCTGGGCTAGGATGGCATCCTCTTGGTTCATAAGTGCCCCACCTCTCTGGTAGTCTTCATGCTCAGTCACCAGCCGCTGCCATAGCTTGAGTAGCTTGATAGAAGGAGCACCAAGGTCAGGTGAAAAGCACAGCTCAGCTCGTGCTACGATGACGCCAGTGTCCTTGACGAAGGGCTTGTACTCCTGTGCCTTAACAGCGATAGGGCCTAGGATGAGAAGGCCTGAGATGAGGCCGAACAGTAGGAACCATGACTCAAACGAAACCTTAGGTGTCCTGTGTTCTCGCATTCTGCTTCCGTTCATAGTCTTTCTCCTTTTCATCTACGTAGTGGGTGCATTCCTCACACGGCGCATGACCACATTCTTTTGCTTCAACGTACATAGAACCCTCATAATGCTGCGGCCTGCTTGGGCATCGGCCCTTCCCTGGCCAATAATTTCTGTAGCACTGACAGCAGGTGGTCATAGCAAAGGTATCTTATTAGCTGCCTCAAGCGCAACAACCCTAACCTCTAACGTCACTAGCTCTTTGACAAAGAACCAGCAAACGTCACAGAAGGGGCCATCGTCGTCAGTATGGTTGAACTCCTCGGCTTCGCCAATCGTTATCTTCCTATCGCAGACGTTACAGAATAGCATCTTCATCGATCAACTCCTTGATTTCATCTTTCGTTAGATCGTCAGGCTGGCCTTTGATGTGGAGGACCTTGCTCTGTATACCTAGCTCCTTCAGCTTGCGTTGTGCCTTCTGTGAGGCGTACTCAGTCCCTTGGTCCCATAGAAAAGTGATGTGGTCGATGCGGCTATGCACCAGCTTGTCGATGTGTGTGTCGCTCAGGTGTGACCCGAACGTCGCAGTGGCATGGAGGTCACGGAGCCACATGGAGACGAAGGTATTTTCAACCAGCACGATGTCATCCCACAGCCTGCACTCCTCCCAGCCTAGGAAGTAGCTGGTGATGGGGTGCCCGCTGGCGTAACGGTAAGGCTTCTCACCTGCCTTGAACCAATCCTCAGGCGGGTTCTCCTTACGTACCCTGCGTGAGTTGTACTGCACTAGCACCCCACCCTCATACACAGGGACATAGAGGCGGGTATCATCCTGATGGATCCGGAACTTTTGGATATGATCCCAGGTCACACCTCTGTAGGCTAGAGCATCTACTGCCATATCGAGACGATCAATAGGCTTCGCTGCCTTGGGTAGAGCTACCGGCTTGGAGAGCACGGCGTCCATGACAGGAGTGACAGTAAAGCCTATGTGGTCGGGTGAATACCCCACCTTGTCGATCAGCTTCTCAAGGGGCCACGTCTCCCGGCACGAAGCACTATGGCAGTACCCGACCTGTTTCTTCACGTTGAAATAGCACGAGTGATGCCCACACTCAGGGCAGTCTAGCTGCAGCTCAGCCCCGTTCTTTTTCTGCACGGCGAAGGCAGTCAGCATCCAAGCTGTTATATCTGCTGTGCTGTAGTCGCTCATCAAAACGGGGTATCCCCGTCTGTCTTCGTCTTAGTCCGCGTCTCTTCCAGCTTAGCGAGCAGTTCGTCTGCCATCTCGATGGCATCATATACAGTAGGTGAACCGAGGTGTTCCCCTATCGAGGTGGTAGCAAACTTCAGCGCCGCCTCGAATCTCTGCTGCTGGTACGTCCAGTACTCTTTCTCTTTCTCTTTCTCTTCGAACTCACTCATGTTACACCTCCCTTCGGGGTTGGGGCCCCACCTTTGAACTTGAAGCTGGTCTTAGAGATTAGCCTCCGACACGGAGAGCAGCACTGCACCTCGTTGTCGTCTTGATCGGTGCCCAGCTTAGGGCATATAGTCAACGCATCCTCAGTGATACGCTGCTCGATCTCAAACTCATGGCCTGAGTCGCAGATCATTTCATACACAGGCATCGTCAGTCTCCCACTCTTCCATAGTCATAGGGGTCTCCCACTCTTCCATAGTCATAGGGGTCTCCCACTCTTCCATAGTCATAGGGGTCTCCCATATGGTCAGAAGATAGAGCGCCAGGATCCCTTCAGGCGGTAAGGCTTTACACCTCTGACATCTCTGGTATTTCCAGTGCATGACCGAGCACTCACCCTTATCATGGTCCACCTCAAGCTGAAAACCTTTAGGACATACGTCATGGGTAATGAAGTGCGACATACCCTCATTACCCCCCCCCAGGATCCTTAAAGAAGGACCACCCATCTATCTCGATCAGCTTCTCGTAGTTAGAGGCTATCACAGCCAGCTCTTTTGATTCACGACAGAGGCTTCGTACTGCTTCCTGAGTGCCTTCTGAAGGCACTCAGGCTCAACTTCATGTTCATCGTAGAATTCTAGCTTGTCCATTGGGTCAAGGTCCTTCTCCCAACCCCTGTACGCACAGATCGGACGCTTGCCTGCTAGGTTGTGCTTGCGGGCATAAGTACGCCACGCCAGATCCAAGCTCGCTCGCTCTTCGTACCAAGGCTCCAGCTTCCAGACCAGCCACCACTTGAGCTGTATGAAGGGCTCTATAAATACCCTGCCCCATGCTCCTCTCATTTAGATCTCCTTGTTACTCAGCTTGTCTTGTTCTTTGTGGTATTCGTGTAATTCTTTGAACGAAATACCAAACTTGTACTTCTGGATTAGGTAACCTGCTGCTTTTATTCCCCACAGAGGGCCGTATATAAGCAACAGTATTGCTATACCAATATAAATCCACAGCATATCGCGATCTCCTTAGTTATCTAGCTTGTAAAAGAAATGCATCATTTCAATCTCACCCGGTATCACTTTCCCGCAGAGTTCACATGCCCCGTGAATGAGTTGACATTCCACCGTCCCGTCTACCCAACCACTGTTCTTCACCATTCCAAACTCAGGGTGCTTGTGGGTAATGAGGGCACCGCTGACCATCCAATCATCTACGTAAACGTCTACCTCATCTAGTTCAGTCACAAACAACCCACCATGACCGAGGTACGCCAATGCGTCAAGGTGTGTCTGTGCTCCGAGGAAGGCGTCGCCGCCGAAGTCCCCTTCCTTGGGCATACTCAAGATCACTTCCCTGTAGTACGTCTCCATGTCTGTATACTGAGTGTCGTTCCATTCTACCATCGCGTCAGCTCCTTGACCTGGAATGTAGAGTACAGAAGGCCCCCTCATGCTGGATTCTCACCAGGACATGAGGGGGGTGTGTGCTTTTCTGTCTTTGCCTCTCGGTTTATCTTAAGTAGACGTTTATGTTCAGCTTCATCTGCCTCTCCAGCGGAGGATCTAACGCACTGATCTGCGTAATAGTAGTGGCCGTTAGCAGTCTCTATCACAACGTCGCAGTCGGTGTCTGGGTTCTTGCAACCGTCCTGCCTGAACAACTGTAACACCCTCCCGTATGATGTAGGGACCGTAACCCCCATCCCCTTATGGTAGAACTCCAGCCTTCTGACTGTGCGGCCGGGGTAGATCAGCTTGTTGTCCGCTCCCCTGATATCTTCGCCGCCGAAGTCCCCTTCCTTTCCACCCTGGCAGAAGATCTCTTCCTTCGGGTACAACACGGGCACCTTTTTGTTTGACCTGATACTATCTCGCTTCATCTGTATACCAATAGTCTAAGTAAATGGCTCCACTGAACCCCGTACGTGGGCTTCCCTTCAATAGAGCACTAATCTCCGGTCCTGAAGCTTGGGATGGCCATCCCTTGGAAAGCTCGCTCTTCAGACCTGACGGACCCAGTAGCGTACCACTGGGGGTAACTGATCCCCTGAAGTTGAGTGGTTGGTTAGCTTGTCGCCAATACATCAACCCCTCAGGGGGGAGATAGCTGGAGTCATGTACCGCAGTACAATTATTTCTATTCCCAACTATCTCAATAGAGAACCACTGTTCTTGTTGTAGTTCCTGTTGTAGTTGTTGCTTATGCTTATTCTGTTCTTTTCCTTTTAGGGTGCCCTCTGGGCGTGTTGGTCTAATTGTTACCCTTTTCGAGCCAGGAGCGTGGTTCTCCCAGTCTCTAGGCAAGGGTGCGTCCCGACGCGAAAACCTAAGTGCGTTCATATCCTACCTCCCTTTGTTGGGATCCTCCCACCACTGAGACTCTCCCTTTCTTCTACTATTATAGCTTTTCTTTCAAACTTTTGCAACCTACGATTTAGCAGCCCTTGCTTTCTTCTGCGCTTGCAGCTCAGCAGGGGTGTATTGCCGCTTGCGTGGGCCCTCATCAACCTCGCAAGTGTCTGCTTCTACTTCGTTATTCGTGATGCTCATTCTGCTGAGGTCCACCTCAAGGAACACGCTCCGCTTGGAGCGCTTTGCAAACCGCTGCTTAAGATCGACTAGCTCCATCACGATCTCTTCATCGGATAGCTCTTGTTGCCGCATCCCAATGATGCAGGCTGCCTCTTGCAGGTGCTTGACCGAGCCCTGCGCCATCTCCAGGCTGAGAGGATCCCTCTTCTTCGGGTCCCTCCCGAACCCTGAGCGGTTGGTCTGCGCTGCTGTCCATACCAGTATGTTGTGACGCTTCGCAAAACGGGAGAGATCACGACTGATCGCACCCAGCCAATCCCATACCCTATCCCTACTGTACCCAGTATCACAAGGCCGCATCCTCTCGATGAAGTCCAGCACCAGTACATCAGGCTTCCATCCGAGTAGGTTGACCCACTTCATCATCTCGGATTCGAGATCGTCCACGCTAACCTCTCGGTTTACCTCAGTAATCCGGAGCTTTTCATGTAACCCTTCTCGCCACTTACGTTCTAGCTCTGGTGTGTACGCTACGCCTGGGTCGTCAATGATGTCTTGCACCTTGACGCCTGTGATCTTAGACAACACACGTTCTGTCTGCTCCTCAAGCGACAACTCATTGGTGACCAGCCATACCCTGCGCTCCTCTACTGCGGACATCTTGTGCGCCATGTTCACCAGCATGCTGGACTTACCATCCCCCGTGGGGGCCATTATGATACCGAGCTGCTTCGTTCGCAGCCCACCTCCTGTCCACTTGTCGATGACGTGGATCCCACACGGGATACGCACTAGCTCCGGTGTGAACCCATGGCTGTCAATGAGGTTGTCGATGGCTTCACGTACATCCATCGTCCTATCCTCGTTCAGATCGCCGTGCTTAGTGAGGAATCTGTACAAAGCTTTAAGCATGTCACCACCTTCAAGCTCAGCCTGCTTCTTCAAGAAGTTCTGGTCAGCGCTCAACTCTTGGAAGTCACGCACCACACCAGTATCCTTCGCCTTACCTAGCGTGTAGAGCTGAGTGGATCGGTCAGGTATGGTTTCTGTGATGCTGTCGAGTACGGCTTTGTATCTCAGGTTGTAAGCTTCTTCGTCCTTGTCCTTGAACACTTTGTGTAGTGTGTTGATGGATGGCTGCTCTCCATGCTTTCGGGTAAAGCTAAAAACCTCAGCCAGGATAGGTACCAGCTCAGAGGTGTTGAGCCACGAAGGTTTAAAAGATGTCGCAAACCTGCGAGCGTCCTCGGGTCTAGAACATAGGGCATAGATGAACGCTTTTTCATCGAACTTCATGAGGGATTCCTTTGTAGTACTCATAGCTACAGCTTTTGTCCGCACTAAGGAGTAACCAAAGCGTTACTATCTCTTCTGGTATGCGTTCCTGACATTTACGGCAGTACAAAGCATCCTCATGCATCCCAAATCTTATCCAACTTTTGCAAGGTAGATGCGAGACTCCTGGCCCCTCTTCTGGTCGATAGATCTCTAGTATAGCCCAATCCTTTATGCGTATCAATTCTATTACATCTTTACCATCAACTTGCATGCTTTCTCCTTGTGCCGAGGTATAATATTTCCTCAGTTTGGCACGGTTTTCATGGTTATCAATTCGAGCGAGTTACATATTTAGGTGTAGGTCTGATTAGACTCGCATCCTCCCCGTACTTCTCTGTGAAACTGTCATCCAGATCATTCACTGTCTCCCCACCATGCTTTGCCATCTCTGTCTGTAGCTGGGAGAAACTCACGGGCTTGTACCCCCATGAGTCCACACCAATGTCAGTGATCTTCCTACTCCAGTTAGGGGTGAGTGTTCCGTGGCTGTGCCCGTGGATACACCATGACCCACGAGAACTATGGTTCCACACCTGCATGGCGTAGTGACACATGATGATGCGCTGATCCTCGATCACTACCTCAGCGAGGTCATGTACCTCCTTGAAGTACTTGAGATCCTTTGGCTTGTCGTGGTTCCCTTGGAGCAGGATGACCTCACCGTTCAGCCTATCAAGCAGGTGGGGTATGTTGCTCCTGTTCTTGAATGAGAAGTCTCCAAGGTGGAACACTATCTGATCTGGGCGTACTCTCTCGTTCCAGTTCTTGACGAGTTCCTCATCCATGTGGTTCGCGTCCTTGAAGGGACGGTCACAGAACCGGATGATGTTATCGTGGCCGAAGTGAGTATCGGCTGTGAACATCACCTTGTCAGCGTCGAACTTGTACTTCTTCATGGCTTACTCCTTACTCTTCGTTCTCGACATTTGTACTTGAGTTCTTTTAGCTTACATTCATAGACCCACACCTTTCCTGATGGTTCTCGTACGTAACCCGGCCTACGTAGCACATCATCTTGAACTACAGTCTTTATGTCTTGCCAGCTAGACTTGCCGGGTGTTGTATGGGTATGGAACTGGACTAACCAGCCACCGTCCATGTAATACTCAACTGAGTGGCTATCACCTAGAGTGAGGTGAGTACAGGTGAGACTTTCGGGACCCCAAGTAACTCCACCTGCTACCTCTTGATACTGATTGACCGACCAAGCCCAATCCAGGCAGATGATAGCGGCTTGATCTAGCGAACTCCCGACCGGGATATTCGGAGTTGAATCGTTGGGGATAATAGTCCCCATTGGAAGCGAGACTCCTATACAACCCAGCACGAACAGGAGTATGATGTACTTCTTCATCACATGTCATCCTTATGACGCCACCCTAACCAAACCGGGAACCGGGGCTTCGCTGTCTCTCCACTCGGTTGATGTTTATATTTAAGGATCCAACCTATGTAGATTTGGCGGTTACCCCACCACTCCTTGCGCTGCTTCTTCGTTACCCCTTTCATGGTCCCGCAGGAGAACTCGATGCCTGTTTTCAAATCCCGGCACAGCCACTTACCGAGGTGTCCGTTCGGAACCTTACCAGCCTTAGCGCTGGACCTCTCTGACCTACCATGAGCGTTGGTTTTCTTGGGGTTGGTGTTGGTACACATCTCTTCAAACCCAATGATCTCTGCCTCATCATCTTGGAAATGCTTGTACTTACCCATACCACCGTGTGTCATGGTGCTGCGACCGTGGAGGTACACATGCCCTTGCCTTGCGATGACCCCTTCATATCCCTCATTCACACACTTGTTCCAATACTTCATGAACCCTTCAGCATCAAAGACAAGGGTTGGTTTTACCAACTTGATACACGCTGGCCGAGGCTTGGGCAGCTTGTCCAACTGCTTCACTCTCTGATTGTAGAAGTCAGGGCTGTTATAGATGTCGAACACGTAGTAAACAAAGTCAGGCTCACCATCTACCCTCATGATGGGGCCGGAGGACTCACCGAATGTCTTGGCACCCTTGATGAACAGCTCACCATCCATACCCTCTACCCCGTACTCTTCCAGCACCTTGCGGATGTGGAGGTTGGGGATGGGCTTGAGTTTGAAGCTCATAGGTGTCCCGTTTGGGTACGTGACACACCGGATCCCGTCAATCTTGGGGGTGCATAGTGATGGGTACTGTACGTCTACCTTAGGATCCCGAATGGTAAACGGTTTCATAGGCCTGAAAGGACCCTTCAGTTCTGCGTCTGTCTTGTTCACCGGCTTCCTGTACTTGGGCTTGAACTTCTTGAACGTCTTAGATTGTGTCATTTGTATTGAACCCCCTATATTGGTCGTTACATAATAACCACCACAGGCCCCTGATCTCATCAGGTGCTTCTTGTCCACACAAAGGACAGCTTTTAGATATCTCTCCATTTATAAGCATCAACTCGGCGTCTCTTGAACACTGGTGTGCTATCATAGCGTTGTAATCACCTCTAATATCTCCTTCCTTCTTTCTTCGTAAAGACCAGTTTCCTATCTCAATTAGCGCCTCTTGGTAGTTAGAATACCGCGAATCGTTAGCCACTCTTATCCATCTCCTTCCAATTCATCAATACCACTAGGGCTACGATCTCTTTAGGCACAACTCCACCACACTTCCAGCACCTATCTTCTTTACCAAGCTTTGCGTCCCACCATTCCCAACCCAGACCAGGGGTCTCTTTATTAAAGGGCTGGTAGCACCCTTTTATATGTTCACCGTAGACGAACGGCACATGCCTGATGTGGTCCTCGTAGCTCTTGTCGGAGCACTTATACAATGTCCATCCTTCTATGTCGGGTACTAGAATTTCTATCTCAGATCCCATCAGTCCACCACAAAACCAGTGTCGTCGTGCTTGGCACGGCCCCTTGCGAGTAGCCCTATGATGCAGCCTGCCTTGTCACGGGATCTGAAGTCATGCGTCATACCTGAGATCACAAGGTACCTTTGCCAGTAATCGGGATACTATTCCTGAACACCACGGCCACGTTGCCTCCTTTCGCCAGGATGAAGTGCCGCTCTGCGAACGTTGTGTGTTCGTCGTTGCTGTACGTCAGGTGATAGTTGAAGGGCAACATCTCACGTAGCCAACTCTGCATCCTCATGTAGTTCTTGGTGTAGTCGTAGAACTGGATGTTGGGGAGGGCTTCCATGTCGATGTAGCTCTCCCATGGGGTGTCCGACGTGCCGTTTAATCGAGCTACTGGAGTATAACCCTTTTTCAAAGCTCGTACTTCAAGCAGCGCTAGCTCTGCGGTCAACTTATCAGCGTACCCTTGCTTGTCTTTGAGGAACTCCAGTGTCTTACGGATGCGGGCATCCTGCACACTTCTCATAGCTCCCTGCCCAGCAGTGTATAGGCAAGAATCACGGCACCCCGGTGTACTCCAAACACATACAGTGTTTTCCATCGGCCACTATGTCAGGCGCCATGTAGTGTATGACTCCTTCGTAGCCGAACTCATCGAGCATCTTAATTGTCTTAGCGTTTGATCGTGCGTTACTCAAGAGGTTCACGACGGACTCCTTCATCTTTCCAATCTAGTAGAGTTATGAGCCCTTCCATCTTTTTAGGGTACATTTTATCACACTCCTCGCACGGCCCTTGTTTGGCAGGGGTTCTGTCGATAAATATGTCGTACACAACGGTATCGCAAGCGTCATGTTTTATAAAGTAACTAAATATTCCTGCCCTGATAGAGAATCCATCCTCTCTAAGCATGACTTGGTTACTTACTATGTCACTCATCGGCTGTCTCCTATGTGACGTGCTTCCATTTTTCTCTGCGTTTGATAGCGCTTACATTACTAAATGAAACACCGTATTCTTTTGCTATTACACATTGTTTTCTAGTATCTGTTCTTATCTCTTTCACTTGTTTTTCTGTTAACTTTGCTGTATGCATAGCTTCGCCTCTAGTCATTCGACCTTTGCTTACAGCATCCTGAGTGTTGTCTTTAGGAGTCCCTAAGAATAAATGACTTGGTCTAACACAGCAAGGATTGTCACATTTATGTAGGACCCACTTACCTTTCGGTATCTCTCCGTGTCCTAACTCCCATGCCACCCTATGTGCGGAAGTAAGTCCCTTTTCCTTTCCGTTCCAATACTTACCATAACCATTATGTGTATATGCTATCCAAGGCCAACACCTAGGTCCTCGCTTCACTTTGTTCCAGAACCTAGGGTTTTTCATACCTTATCCTCAACTTTAAATCCCTCCTCTTTCCATATCTTTTTCCTTGCCGCTGAGTGTCTCTTTAGTGTTACCCCTGTCTGATCTAGAAAATCAATAACCAACACTTCGTGTTTCCCTGCTGCTTTTCTCAAGCCGCGACCAATCCTTTGAAGCGCTGCCACTTTCGACTTCCCACCTCCAGCTAAGATAAGGGTACGTAGTTCGGGTATATCCAAACCCTCATCATAAATCGTTGTCGCAATTATAGCATTTATTTTCCCAGATTGCAAGTCAGCTATCCTTTTGGTTCTATCCTTGTTTTTCATAGCCCCGCAATGAACCGCAGGAACTGAGACTCCCTTATTTTCCGCCAGCTTAGCTAATACTTTTGCATGCCCTAATCTTAAAGTCATCACTAGCGCAGGCTTCGGAGCTTTGACCAGTTCTTCTATGATCCTCTTGTTCCTGTTCAAGTTCAGTACGATGGCATGATCATAAACGAGGGGCCAACTTTTTGGGCGTCCGATATCTGGCATCTTAATCATCACCACTCTAGGGGGTGTAAGATAGCCAGCTTTGATGAGCTGGTCACTGGTGATGTGAGCAAGCCTATCCCCTGTGCAGCCCATCAAGAGTTGGTTGCTGTATTTGTCTTTCATGAAGGCGGTTCCAGTAAGGCCCCACCTGTAATACGCCCGGCGGAACTGACGAGAAACCGAGACAAGCTGGTTACCCACAGAGATCTTACTGGCTGCGAGGTGTGCCTCATCGAAGAAAATCTGTTCTGCCCCTAGGAGTTGCTTGATCTTCTCATTATCCCCCTCTTTGAACAGCCTATCTAAGGTCTGCACAGTAGCTACAGTGACTCCCTTGGTATTAGGGTCGAATACACTATCACCTATTTGCCCTGCCGTAATTCCGTACTTAGCGAACCGATCTTTAGCCTGGGTAACGAGGTGCTTACGATGGACGATGAACATAGTGGGCACAGGTATCGCTTGGCACATAGCTACAGCCAGCTCTGTCTTACCCCCTCCAGTGCATATCTGAAGTACACCTTGAGGCCAGTGATAACCTGCTTGCGTACCCATAAATACTCTGTTGTCTACTGCGTCAAGGAAGGCAATAGCTTGGTAGTCTCTTAGCGGTACAGTGTAGTTGTAGCTAGGTACTGGTGGCGTGTGCCTCAAGTCATTGAAAGTAAAGGGCAACACGGCCAGCTTCGCTAGCTTTGAATAAATGTATGGCAGCAGCCCCGTAGGAAAGAAGGCACTACCGTTGCTGGGGTGTGGCTTACTGAGGATGCTGGTGCGTCCGTCCCACCCTCTTGCCCCCTTGGTCTTAAGCCAGAGCTTGTGCTGTTTCATGTACCGGGCACTAGGGGCCATTGTCTTGACCTCATCCCGTACCTGAGCGTACATCTCTAGCTCACCGTCATTCTCTGGTTTGATTAGAGCTACAGTGTTGTCGAACTCAATCAGCATCTATTGTCTCCGTGTCCCTGTTGTAGCATATTCACCGTCTTTTGCCCCCCACTGTTGGAGGGTAAACAACCCCAAGATACCATTAGGTGCTTTTGTATCACAATGAGGGCAGACAGTTGGCGAGGGCTTTAGAAACACTGCCTTTGTATCTAGGCCACACCTGTGTATGAGGTTGTACTGATCGTCTACGTTTCCTTGTGGCATCCTTTCATAGATACACCACAACCCCTCTTCAAATAAGACTTTCCTTGTAGCGGGTGTTCCACCGTGCCTCTCTTTGCTAAAGATTTCCTCAAGCTTTATCATACCCTCTCCAGCTTAGCCTGGACTACCATCAATTCTTTGTTGAGTCTGGTTTGTGTCCGCTTCAGCTTGGTCTTGGTTGTCGCTTTCTTCTTCGCTGCGTTGTGTTTGGCGATCTCCTTCTTGTATTTCACCTGCCATGCTTGGTATGATTTGTATTCGATCTTGTACTCCTGTAGTTCCTCTTCGTAGACCTCCCTTGGCTGTGGTGGTGCGGTTAGGTAAATAGATCCACCTTCATACCAGTCATTTTGTGCTTCAAGCATTATGTCTCTTGGGTCTACCTCAGGGTTATAGATCTTGAACTTCTCGATAGTCTCCAGTAGATAGGAGAGTGAGACGTAGTTACCTACTCTCGTGTCTACATGTCTCGGCCCGCTCGGCTTCTTCGGTCGGTTACGCATCTTGAAACTACTCATCGGTTGGCTCCCTCATAATCCTATACTTCTTGGTTGTTACAATCTGCTTCACATCGTTTGTGATCGTCGCCTTCATGTCCTCACCTTCAGCCAGCAGCTTTAGCCTGTCGCCGATAGTGTTTTTACCCTCGATTATCTTGTCATGCCACTGTGGTTCCCAATCCTCAGTGGTTACATACCGCATACAAGTAGCTATGTCAGATAGCCTGTTGTTCAGCCTTGCCTTGATCCTCTTGATCCTGTCTGAGTCAGCGTTCTCTATCACCGCCTCGAATAGCTGCTCACAACAGTCAGCGAAGCTATCGAGCCCGGTGATATCCTGTCGTAGCTTGCGTGTGTCTCGGTACTCCTGCTTGCAGGGAGCACACACTACGATGAGGTTGTCAGGTCGTGCCTCACCGCCCACCTTGAGGGGTACATAGAACATCAGCCGTGCTGCGTTCAACGTCGCCCTGCCTAGGTAGCTAAGGCGTGTGTCACAGAACACACACTTGCCACGGTACTGACGGAAGCACGTCTCTGCATCTGACACCTTGATCTTGTCATACGTCTGCCATAGTTTGTCCTTCCCTGTCACCTTGGAGTACGCCTTCTCTATCTCGTTGTTGATCTCCTCTATACCATGCTTCAGGAAGGGTGTATTCAACCGCTTAGGTACACGCCTTGTCCGTTTCTTAGCCTCCATATTGTAGTTGCTCCCAGTTCTGAAACTTCCACACCGCTACCATGCCTTCGGGTATCTTTTTAGTGCAACGCCAGCAGCACGAGCTATCGTCAGGGTACACTAGCACTTGGTACACTGTATGTCTACCTTTAAGATAACATGCGTGCTTGAGTAGCGTAGCCCACCTTGACGAACGTGTTAATGATAAATCAGTAAACATCCGCGTCTCGATAGTCCAATCACCTTCACGGAGTAACACTTTCCTATCTGTGTCTATTGCTACCATGTCTACACCTACACCTTTGCGTCGTGCAACACATCCGTTCCAGCGTGGACGACCAGCTCAAGCTGTGTTGCATTGAGGAACACACCACCCTCCTCTACGTCCTCGTTCAATTTGGAGTGGAGTACTACTAGGTAGTGATCCTCCTTGCTTGAATGATAGATCACTACCTTCTCTGCTCCGTTGAAGTTCTCTGATGTAGCCTTGTGGTTGTACCCAGGGGGTACTTCGTACCTGTTGTCACCCATCATGCACCTCCTCTTGTGTCTAGTTCATGCTCACAGTTGCAGTCCGATCCGGTGCATGTAGGCACTGGTTCCTCTCTTGGAGTCATCCACCAGTCAATATCACCGTTCTCTTCGATCTTTTCATCCTCATATGGGAAGGCGAACTTTCTGTCGAACTCAGACAGCACACCAGCCAGCACACCACGCACCTCAGCTATCGTCTGATAGCTGCGCTTGTGTAGGAACCAATGACCTACGATCTTATACATCAGGTAGGTTACATCCCCAGGGGGGAAGCCCTCCTCTTTTAGATCTTCGATCAATGCGGATACCCATGCTTCGTATTTGTCACGATCTTCTTGTTTTGTGTACGGCATTAGATATAATTACCTCCTCCGTCTGCTTGCTTGGTTTCTGCTGGTGGTGTCGCTGCCGCCGCTGCTTTTGATGCCATAGCCTGAAGGTCTGCTATGCTGATCGGTCGCCCGCCACCACCGCCCATCAGAGCGGACAAGGGTACCCCAAAGGCACCTTCCTCATTGTCATCCTCGCTTACTTTTTCTGTCACCACCTTGATGTTGTGGTAGATCACCACCAGCATCACCAATATGCCAGTAACAATCACCAATATGCCAGTAACAATCACACCAGCACCAAAGCCGAGCAGTCCTGCCATGATCCAAGTATTTAGTGCTTCCACAATCGTTTGACCTCCCATAGATCCTTGATTTTAGCCAAGGCTGTCTTTTCAATCTTTCGTATGCTTTCTCTGCTGTAATCCTTACCACCGTACACCGACACAAGCAGCGGGCCTATCTCCTTCAGTGCTTTCGGCACCCTGTCCGCTGGGTCGTGGAAGTATCGAAGTGATATGATCTGGAACTCTATTGTATCTAGGTTGTCTTGAAGTAACTCAAGTAGTTGCTCCTTATTATCCTGTGCTTGGATCAGCTCCGTGGCATCGGGGTCATCGTTGCTAAGCATCTCACCTATGGTGGTGGGGTTGTTTTTGTTACGGTTGAAGGGTTGATCCAAGTGGATGTAGTTACTCATGAGTATCTTAATGAGTTCGTCTACCTCTTTAACTGTGAAGGTGTTGCTGTCTACCAAGACACCCTTCTCTTTTTGAATCTTGTTCGCCTCATTGGTCAGTGCATACAAGTTAAGGTTGTCATCCTCTAGTAGTTCGTATGCCTTGACCACGATGAGTATTCTACCCATTTTGTTTCGAGGTACACGCACTAGCCTGCTGTTGTTCAGTATCCATTCCTGTATCAGCCGTTCACCTCTGCTGTAGGCATAGGTACACAGCTTTACTCGCTTCCCTTCGGGTGTTTGGAAGCAAGGATCGTATTTGCGTATGGATTCAAGGAAGTACATCTGTACCTCTTGCACCGCATCGCCTTCATCAACACTCAAGATGCTAGATGAACTGCTGTTTGCTATCTCATGTGCTGCCATGAGCATGGAGCGAAGCAGCGTATCCTCTATCTTTGCTACCTCAGCCTGCATACGGGCTAGGATCTTGGTGGGAGTCACTAGCTTCACCATCTCAGAGTAGCAGTACTCGGAGGGTAGCATATTAAAGATGAATCGGCTTGCTGCATGATGCCCCGCAGGGTTACGTGTTCCTAGGCGTTGAAGAATACCCTTCATCTCTGCTTCTAGTTGGGTACTCAGTCCCTTCACCCTGGTATTGAAGCGAGCACACAGCTTGGCTACTGATCGGCCTTCTGCTTTTGTTTGCTGGTATAGATTTAAGTACCATTGTCTGCACTTTCTCTTGGAGAGAATGTACATACGTAGCTTTTGTCGTGCTATCGTATATTCATTGACCAGTCTGATCTCTTCTCCTTCAGTGAGATATACTTGGTTACGTCCTACCTCCTGATACTGTCGATACTTGTAGTGGTTCTTGTGACTGTTATACTGCCCTGTATCAGAGTTTATGCTCATAGTTTAATCCTATTGATCTTGGAGTCAAGTTTGTACCAACTATCCAACTTTTGTTTGATCTCCCAATCCTCCTTGTTTGTGACTATGCCTTTTACAAACACACCTTCCGAGGTTCGGAGGATAACGCCGGTTATTTCATATGTAGTGGTGCTCATTGAGTATTTGCTCTTCTTGATTGACAACCCTCTGTACTCTGGAGGTACCCTCGTCTTGACTATGTCACATGCCTCGTTCCAGGTATCCCGAGCAGCAAGGTAACCCTTAGCTCGACTGTCGAGCAAAGCATCTAGCAGTTCTGGATAAGGAACCAGTGTTTGAATGGCATGTTCCGAGTTGCCACCGTTGTAAATGGAACAATCTTCAAGCTTGTACCCGTGCTCAAGTGGATTAACAGGACCACTGAGTACCTTGAGGATAGCTTCATCTAACGTAGGTGGTTGGAATCCAACAGGCTGCTTGTGTGCCCACCAGATATCACACAGTTGCACCGCTCCTGGTGGGTCCTTTATCAGGTCTTTAGCTTCGCTGATGGTGACTACCCTTGCTGGGATCACATCTAGTTCACTGAATGTGTTGATACCGTTCCATGTTACTGGAGTGCCGTCGTCTATTTTCTTTCTGTATAGGAGGTAGGGTTTGTCTCCTATTTCAATGAGCATCTCATTATCATTAACGTCAATGACACCTGAGGCTAGGAGTTGAGAGTCAGCATCGTCTAGCACCTTAGCAGGTAGCTTGGGTGAGTTGTAGGCGTTTAAAGTGCTGTTCATTCTGTATGTAAAGCACCTCGTATTGTGCGAATGAAAGAAACTCACATGCTCTTCAGTGGTGTCTAGGTTGATGGCAATGAGGTCATTGCCACTCGGCCTACCATAACTAGTCGTCGCTCTCACCAGTACCTTACAATGGTCACCTTCAAGCACACGGTATGTACCATGCACTCTCTTCCTTCCAAGCTTGCCTTGTAGGAAGGCTTGAACGAAAGTAACCGTTGTCCATTTAGTAGCCATTCTATTCTCCGATTTCAACGGTGGGTTCATCCGGCTGATGCTCAGCACCACATGCCATGCATACTAGCACCTCGGAACCTTCCTTAGTTTCCGTGGGGTTGAACCACTGGGTCAGCTCTACCTGTGTCTCTTTCGGCTTGTTGTTTTTCTTCTCGTCCGTTGTACCTCCGCAGAAGTGGGTTACTTTCTCACCCATTGAGAACCAATCACTAAGCACGGCTTCACTCATGTCAACTCCTGTTGTAACTTTTTCATTTTATCAACTTCTCATTGTGGAACTTGAACAGCGCCACGATACCATCAGGCATAGGCTCAGAACAGTAGAAACATACAGTCTTATTAGCGTGCCATTCAATCAACATCCAACACGGTGATCTATATATCACACAGTTATGTGATCTATATATCACACAGTTATGTGATATTACTGACTGCCACCCTATCTTTGCGGTATAGGTGTCCGGCCCGGTTGAGTGTAGACCCCAGCTTCCTTCTTTGAATAGCAACCGAGAGTCACCCCAGGCACGATTACCACTATCGTCACCCTTTATAGACATACTAGAAAGACTCACAACGTCAGGTCCACCTTCACCTTGATCCCGAAGGGTACTGAATGCTGCTCGTATCCAGGCGGGTGAGCCCAGAGTACCGGGAACTCAGGCGGTATCGGAGGGAACGATGTCTCTAGGTCAGTGAAGGCGATCACCATACCTACCTTGTCATGGCTTTCTATCACCTTCTCAAAGACATCAACGTGTGAGGTGCCACCCCGTGTGGCCTTGATCTTCTTGATGGTGTTGAGGTCGTACTCCTCTATGTGGTAGCACTCAACATCATGGAAGTAGATCTTGAGGAACTGACACCCCGTTTCCCTCAGGATACCGGAGCATTCCGATACGAACTGAGACAGGTTGTCGTCACTGATAGACCCAGAGGTGTCGATCATTATGATGGCACCGTTGAGGCTACGTGTCCTTGACGGGAGCTTCATCCCGAAGGCACGGGACCGCCTGTTGTCACGATGGTAGCTGTATCTACCACGGAACATCGAGGTAGCCTGCCTTCGGAGGTGCTCCTTCCATGTTACGCTGGGTCTACGGATATCAGCCAAGAAATCATCAGCAAATCCAGGGCACTTACCTCTGTTCTTTGCATTAATAGCAGCGGCGATGACATGCTGCTTCCAATTCTCCACTGTCTCGGTGTCTATCTTCGCACCATGCAGAGCACCTGAGGTACAGCCACGATCACCAACTTGGCTACCGGGCTTGGTATCAGGGCCTTCGCCCCCTTCCCCATCAGGGTGAGGGCAATCACCAAAGGCTTTCTGATCTTCTGGGTTTTGGATCAGATGATAATAGATCTGCTCCGTGGTCTTGCCCTTGTACTTCTCCATGAGTTCATCGGTGATGTTCTTCTTGCTCACCCTAGACTGTGCCATCCCTGCATCGACGAGGATACTATCCACCTTGATATCGGCAGCGATGTTCCACACCTGATGGTTGCCTCCATTGGGGAACCGGACGGTGCACCGCTGAACAAGGTGCATCACCTCATGAGCCAGCTCGAACATGACCTCTTGGGTCGAAGTCATTCCTCGTATCCAGTCAGGATGAAACCACATGTTACCCTTGTGATCCACGCAGGTAGTGCCCACCCCTGCTGTCTTACTTTCGTGGAAAACCATGCGCATTACAAGCTCACCGAAGAAAGGAAAGGCCATGAGTAGCTGCATCCTAGCCTTAGTTAGCTTCTCTCGCGGATCGTCAGTGTCTATCTTCTTCATATCTTATTCCTTTACGTGCTTCCAGGTTTTGCGTTGCTTGATATACCCTATTGTGGAAGAACATACTCCATAATCTTTAGCTATCACGTAGAATGTTCTTGAGTCACGGCGGATAACCTTCACCTGTGCTTCAGTGAGTTTTGCTCTTCCGTTTTGAGTTCCATGCGAGACTCCGGCTACCTGTCGTCCTTTGTTCATCATGTCAGCCGTGTTGTCAGCGTGTGTTCCTAACCACAGATGTGATGGTCGTACACATTTTCTGTTATCGCACTCATGTAAAACACATAGCCCTTTAGGTATGTCGTGCTTCATTGCATAGGATACACGGTGAGCATAAAGAATTGAACCTTTAACCTCAAACTTACCGTATCCGTTAGCGTAACAACTAGCTGTCCACACCCAGCATCCTGGTCCCTTCTGTACCTTGGACCAGAATCTCTCTTTAGTTTTCTTAGTCATTCACCCTCCGTGTTACGCTCCTGAGTTAGCGAGGTACGAACCGTACTCAGCATACATCAGCTTGAAGTACTTGTTCTTCGCTGCCTTTACTCTATCTGCCTCACTCAATTTACTGAGTGCGATGATGGTTGCCATCTTGGCGATGAGCAACCCGAACTCAGCCTCCAGCTCGGGGCGTAGCACATACTGAAGTGCCTTGCTCCACTTATTCCAGTTCTCTTCGAGGTTGATATAGTGCTCAAGTGCAGAGATCGTAGCGTACAACACATCTACCTCTGTCTTGGGCGGGATCGGAGCGTTCGCCGGATCCTTGATGATAACCTCGGGAGCGATCAGCTTGGTCGTGTTGTTGACGAAGGCAGAGAACGCAATTCCGATACCTGAACCAATGCAACCAACGGCTGTCTTGTAGAGCCACTCACCTGCGACACCACCCTTTGGATCCATCTTGTACATGGCCTTGCTCATCATCTCCCAAGACCTCGGCGTAGCAAAGGCTTTCTCTGCTGCTGCGAGCTTGACCACCTCGGCAAAGGTGTTCAGACATTGAGGCATTCTCCGAATGAAGGCAGTAATCAGGGGGTTGATGTGGTTATCAATCGCCCACTCCAACCATGAGTCTACGTCTGTCTTGGCGTAGTAATGCTTCATCCGATTAGCCAGAGCCATCGGCATCTCAAATGCCGCTGACTTGTCCTCGACCCTGTTCCCCGCAGCTATGATATAGACGTTATCACGGAGCTGAAGGTTCCCTACTTTCTTCTCACCGAACACCTTGAAGCAGGCAGCCTGTGTCTGCTCATGCCCTGTCACGATGTCATCAAAGAAGATAACCATCTTCTTCTTCTGCCATTCGGGAGGTGCCTCGGTGCTGGCATGGTACGCCCAGATGGGAGCGAGGATCCGAGTAGCCACAGCCTCACCCTTGTACTTGTACTCAAACGGCACACCGCTGATATCAGTGGGCTCCGAGCATCCAGCGAGAACTAGCACGATCTCATGCGGATCCTCTTTCCTTGAGAATATAGCCTTGGTTGCCTCGGTCTTGCCAATACCAGGAGGACCCCAGATCATAGTGGCAAACTCAGGCCCTAGCCTGTACACGATGTCAAGGATCTCACTCACATTCTGCTGGCAGATCTCTTGTCCTTCTGTACCCATTGTTACTTCTCCTCTTTGGTGTTGCGTTCATCTTCAGCCATCTTTGATCCGGTGACATTGAGACAGTTCCTTAGACATTCAGACAAGTCTCGCAGTTTAGCAGGGCGTGGGGTTGATTGTTCTAACTCCTTGTCGATAAGGTCAATGACTCTCTGCGCTATGCTTTTACCTACACTGTAGGCTATAGCCATGCTTTCTTTTGTACTCCATGTGTAGTTACCTTCGCTCATCGTTCCTCCAGTTCAAGTGCTTCAATGTTTTTGTTTGCTTGCTCTTCGGAGCCACGGTAGCATTCAACATCAGTGATGTTCTTGATTGCCTGCGTCAGTGCAAGCACTATCGGTATATCAAAAGTACTCCTCTTTGGTTATTTGTACTGCTCGTTCTACTAGCCGGTCTAGTATTTTGACAGTCAAAGTTGAACTAGGTCGTATCGTTGCGTTCATCTTCATCCTCTTTGTTACTGTATCTCGCTTCGTCTGCCGGGTCCATGAAACCCACACCACCCGGAGGCATACCCTTCCACAAGTACTCGGCTATTTCTTCTGCGGTATCACCTTGGATACCAATAGAATCGCATACCTTTCTTACGTTCTCTGGGTTTCGTTTCATCGCGTCCTTTACGAGGTTAATAACCATGTCTTTCGTCATTGCTTTAGTTCTTCTAGCCCGCTCAGCCAGCTCGTTTGTTTCTTTTTTCTTCATGTTACTTCCTGTAGTCCCCAGCTTCTCAGGTGTATAATCGCTTGGATCCCATCCGGGACAGGCTCATCACAGAGTACACAAACTGGGTCGTTATCTATCTCCCAACAATACGCACCATAGAAATAATTATCCTCTGGGAGTTTTTTCGTGGGAGTATGGCTAACAGTACACGTTTCATGTGTTCCATAAACTTGCCATTTTCTACGGCCAGTTCTGATGTCTTGTATAACAGCCCACCCTTCAGCCTCAAGGAGTAACTCTTCTTTGTCTAATAACTCAATTTTCTTATGAGTTTTGCCCATGCTACACCTCTTCAAACGCACCGACTGATCTGTAGTACCGGCGAAGAGACATTAGTTCTCCTTTGCAGTCGATGTAACTAGACAGCTCTTTAGCTGTGCGCCCCAAACACTGGTGAACCTCCACACTGTTCGCTACCCTGAACTCACGGAGTACTTTAATACGCATGGCCTCCCATCGGGTCGGTATCACGTCCTTGTACTTCTTGAACCTCCCTTCAGCGATGGCTCGTCCTCGCTTGTAGTTGTAGTTGTCCTCTAAGGTACACACCGCACCCATAGCCAACAACTTACCTGTCTCGGGGTCCCACTCACCGTACACTGTGACACCACCGGAGTGGTGAAGTGTACCCATCTTGTCGATCCTGTAATGAGCATACACTTTCTTCATGGTTACTTCCCTACATCTGAGAGTAGGACGTAGTGTACCAACTCCTTGAAGGTATCACTCATCTCACTCAGTTCTTTCTCACAGTCACAACTCTCACCTTCTTCGCGTCGTGTGTCTGCATCATCCTTGATACAGCGAGGCATACCTACTCTACCGCACTTGTGAGAATCCCAATCCTTTGCTGACATTACCTTGAGGGTGGTCGTGCTGGTGCTGTCACCTTCAAAGACATCAAGGATCCTGAGTACAGTGCCGGGTTTAATCACCTCGTTGGATGTCACGACAGCAGGGTAGTAGATATACATGGTATTTGTACCCGGCCTGATCTTCTTTGGTCGCTGTAGTAACGATAGGTTCATTGGTTTTTTCTCCATTCGCTCGACATACAGCTTACTTGATTTCGGGCAGGTTGTCAAGCCCACCTTCCTTGGTGTCGTACTGTAGGCTATAGAGTGTAACCCCAAAGAGGTTAGTCTCCTCTTTGAGTACACCTTTAGCTATGTACTCATCCTTGATGGTGGTGAACTCCTTGCTAGTGCAACCGCAATGCTTTCGTATGTCCTCCTCATCAAGAGCAGCACCTCCACCCTTGATAACCACCGCTTCCAAGAACATGTGTCTGTTGAACACACCGTGTGCGACAGCCGGAGGCATCGCCTTCATCAGCCCTTCGATTGCCTCAGTCACCACCGGGTTGAGGGTGGGTTCTTGGCACGCCTCTGCTTCTGCTCGTTCACTCATCCCGACACCTCAAGGCAGTACTGGTACAAGGGACGCTGCCGTTGGTTGGTATGCATCCTACCTGTGCCTACCTTGCGTGCCTTACGGTCACGCGACTCAGCCCTTGCGTTCTCTTTTTCCAAGAGATTAGAAACAAGCGCGTGACCTATCGTGATCTCGGTTGCCGGATCCTCCTCTCCGTAGTGGTCGATGTACCTGTGTGTTGGCATCTGATGTATCTTCTTGCATACCCGGCACCGCCTTGTAACGTAAACACGGAACTTAACTTTCGTCATGTCGTTCTCCTGTTTGTGGTTGTACCTTACACCTTCTTAGGATAGAAGTGATCTCGTAGATCAAACTTATCATCCTCGTCGCAATGCTTCTGCCAATGAAACTCACACACACTAACACACCGAGTACGCTTCTTGAAGGCGGCGTACTCTAGGTAGAAGAATCGTTTACACCGCTTAACATCACAGTTCATCGTTTGTTTCTCTGTTCTTCTTGATTAGTTTGTTGGCGTAGTCTTGAAACCATTCAGCCCATTCTTCATCTTCGGCCCAGATGTGATCCTCATCACGTTGGGCGACATGAAGGCAGAACATGTTGAATACCGAGTACGCATCAGGCTCAGACTCAAGGCAAAACTCCAACAAATTCAATACCTTACGGCGTGCCTCGCTCATCCCTGGTTTGCGACTCTCGTTAGACCTATGCTTCACGCAGCTTTCACACTCGCATAGCGTCTTAACCAAAGCTACCCACTCTTCGTATGTTCTTTTACTCATAGCAACGTACCACACAGCGCACCTGCTACAATGAGGAACGCTAGCTCTCCAAGAAGTACAAACCAACCACTCGCTCGTTGTAGTCTACTCATTACTTACCTCTGTAGATGATACGTTCAATGATGCTAACACACTTGTCAACATGCTGTCGCAACAGAGCATAGTCTTTCTCCTGCTCTATTATTCTTTGTGACTTCTTGTTATAGTCACGCCACAACGCAGCCAAGCCCATGACTATCACACCTACCACGAATCCGGTGAGGTACTCCATCATGTCGGCCCTCTAAACGACGCTGATCTCTCCCACTTACCTTCATTGACGTGTGATACAACGAGTCCATCGAAGAACTTATCGTGTATTCCAGCAGCAAGACGTTGCGCTTCCTTGCAATGCCCATGCCCACTGAAGATGAGCTTCTTTAGTTGCTGTTCATTGGTACGCTTGTCCCGCTCAGCCTGTCGTGCCTCTGCTGCTGTGCGTCGTGCCTCCCTAGCAACTCTACCTTTTCGCATTTTGTTACTCCTCTGTGTACTCCACCTCCGGCAGCGAGCCGGAAAGGATTGCGTTACCGCAGGTGATACGTCCAAGATCCTCTTCCTTAGAGGCGATGAACACCAACACATCATACCCTGCTGCCTTGAGCTGTTCTTCATGCCACCTATAAGGGTAGTACTGTGTGTAATCCCCTAGTGTTTTAATTTCGTTTGATAACGCTGCTGCTGTCTTATGCATCGGAGTCAGCTTGACTATGTAATCCATCGGGTTGAAGTACCTGAGTAGCACGGCTGGGTCTATCTCATACCCTGCTATTGCGAAGTTGAGGGTGATCTTGCGTCCGTTCGGGATACAACCCTCCATGATACCGTGTATCTCTTCCAATGTGCAAGCGTTACCGTTGAACATCACACCACGCTCATCCTCATTGGTACTGTTGATGCTGAGTTGCAGCCCCGCTTCCCCTTGCAACAACCTGTTCTTTATCCTCATCCATGTGTGTATGAATGTCTTGAGCCAGATGTTTCTCTTCGGCATCATAGTGGACACGACAGGGTGGATGCGGTACTCAGGGTCAACGTGTGTCTTGAGCCACTTGGTAGCATCCAGTACGTTGGGGTTCCAAGTAGGTTCTCCCATCCTAGCGTAATGGATGTTCAACCTGTTAGATCCCACGACCTCAGGGTGTAGCTTGATCCCGGTGAGAACCTGACGTACTAGGTCATCCATCGTAGCGTTCTTACCACTACCCACCTTGGGCACATCACAGAAGGTACACCTCATAGAGCAGCCGTACTGTGTGGATACAGTGATGACCCACTTGTCCTCCAATGGTAGCAGATCGGTGTGCTCCACTGATGTAAGAGGACGATCCAATCCCATCGCATCACACTTGACGTTGACATCCTTACCATAGTCACCAAGCGATAGCATTTCCAACTGTCCTAAGTCACCCTCTACTATCAGGATGTTACCAGTAGGAACTTTAAGGTTTCTTAGTACCTTCATCGTCCTCATCCTCTCTTGTCTCTGTGCTGTGAAGTATCTCATCTTGTAGACCTTCGGGCTGTGTTATCTTACGCACTCGACGTAGCCCTGCCTCATCAGGGCGTCCGATCTTCCTCGCTATCTGTTCGTCCGTCAGTCCCTTCCCTGCCAGCTTCTTGATCCTTTCGTTGATGTGATTGAACATTGGCTTTCTCCTTTGCTGCTCGCACTAGCTCAAGTTCGATCTCTTTCATGGTAGCATGGAACTCTTCGGTTGCTGTCTTGATCCTCTGCTCCTGACCATCAGTGAGTTTCACGCCGCTCTCGCTGGTGCCCTTCTTCTTGAGGGCTAGGCGTGTTATATCCAGCCAGCACAAGGTTGCTATCCCCATCAACCATGCCCAAAATGTAGCACCTTCGGCGATATTCAGGCCCATACAAAGAAAGCTAAACATAGCAAGGACAAGGGCTGGGAAGAACTTAGAGGTGAACTCATTTAGTTTCTTAAGCATGTCACTCCTCTTTGTCTGTCAAGGCAAGCACGTCTGTCACGTACCTAAGGCACGATGGATGGTGATCGTTGATACAACCAACATCATCGCATCCGTTTACTCTGCTCTTGAAGCACGCTATCACACCCAAGAGACAGGTTCGTATCGCTTTGTACTTCTCTTTGTCTGTCATACACTTATGCCGCTTGTGACCCGGATGAACACCGATGCTATCTGCTCTGCAAAATGGACATGAGCAAGCCACCCTAGTATTACACCTATCAGTAGTCTCAGCATTACTTCTCCTCATTGGACAACGAGCCATCACTCTTACTCATGTAACAATCACCAATGGCTTGCATTGGCGCACTACACCACGCGCAAGGCTCGTTGTTCTTCACGGTTTGTGCTTCATGATGACACTCGGTACAATGTATCGTCACGTTACCTCCTGGTATGACGTGTTATCAGAAGTCGATTATTGCAACACGTTAGGAGATCATGTCGCTGGCTGTAACAGAGTCCTCTCTGAACTCCTTGAGGTTGTCGAGCCAGTACTCACGCTGCATGTGCTTGCATTCGGAGGGTACCTCTTGGTCTACTGTGTTCTCTAACCTATCAATGTCTCGATTGAGGTCCGCCAATGCCGTTATTACGTACTCATACGCATTGATAGGATCATAGAAGCATACATCCTCATGCTCGTTGTATGCTGAGACATACGCCCATCCTGGTATCCTCCCTTTACCGGCGTGCCTTGGCCAAAGCATTGGTGGGCTTCTCCCACCAAACCCAGACGCACGCTGCTTGTCCGTCAGCTCGCTCTGAGCTTGGATCTTGAGCATGAACCCAGCAACGGCAAGGAAACCCACAATTACAGCAGCCACCACCACGTACAGTACTATCGCATCTAATGTACCCATCATTGTCTCCTCTATGTGCTACTATGTCCAAGGATACAGAGGGCTTTCGATGCTGCCCCTCTGCTCCTTGAAGCTAGCAGTACGCTACTTGGCTGTGAACTTGCCCTTGTTATCCTTCACGCCCATTACGACGAAGCTCGGAACATGCTCGGTCTGGATGCTCCAAGCACCAGCCTTCTTGTTGAACCGTGCCTTGCCTCGCTTGTTCTTGCCGAAGCGGATCTTCTTGATCTCCTTCAGCACCTCTTCGGCCTCCGGGTTGCCACGAGGGGATCCGAGAGGCACACCTTCGGCGTCCACGAACTCCATGAATACGTACTCAGTGCCGTACTCGTCGCTGTTCTTGTCGTTCCTGTATCCGATGACTCGTCCGAAGCTCCCTTTGGACTTCGGTGCCTCACTCTTCTCGATGAAGGCTTTGAGGCGAGCGAGTTCCGCCGTCTGCTGCTTGAGTGTCTGCTTCTTGGGCATTTGTTACTCCTATTGAGGGCCTCTAAGTGTGGCACTATGCCCACCAAGCTAGCCCTCAGTGTGCCGGTTCCATTGACCAACACATCCATTGAGGCACCCCACCTCAATGAATCTGCCGGTCGATCACCCCACATTATGACACAAATCGAGCAGGTTGTCAACTCACCCGTCAAAGGATAAGGAATACTTCGACAGTAAACAACCCTACTATCCTAGCCAGCATCATAAACAACCCTACTATCTTAGCCAATACCATACGCACCCTTCCTTCGGACCACGTTGTGCATAGTCACACCAGAAACCTTGTAATGGGTGGCTAGGGTCTTGATGGTAGTACCCTCGATGAAGAACTCCTTGCGACACCGAGCCACCTGCAAGGGTGTCAGCTTCTTCTGTCCTCCTATGTCTTTGGAACTCAGGTTCTTGTTCAGACCAAGCAAGTGCATGGCTTCTCCTATTTCGATGGGCTTGTGTCTCATTGTGTCTCCTTCAGTCGTCGTTCATGTTACGGCCACAGAATATCCGTAGCCACCAGGGTTTGCGAAGCTTCTTGAACACCGCTCTACCTGCGACATAGCGCCAGTCCACCCACCACCCAGGCCACCGCTCTCTTAGGGACCTGACTATGCGCTCGGCTTTTACTGCCGCCATAGGTTCAATGAACATGACCTCTCCGTGTTGATACACGGCTTTCTTACAGGGTTTGTACCTCATGGTGTCTCCTCGTTTTCACACTGGTTTCCATACTGAACCAACGCTTGTATCCCTATCACTTGGTCTGGTGCCCTCTCTCCGCATACCACGCAGAACCAACCCTCTTTGAAATCATGGTTGAGGTAGGCGTGCACTGAGTCTGCTGAATTATCATCGGTACACCTTACATCATTGATATGCTTGTGTCTAACACCCGCCAACCAACGGCCTCTTTTGTTTCGATATCTATGAATCACCCAGTTATCTTCCAACTCTAAGTAGGTATCATCTATGAAGTTTTCGGAGTGCTTGCTCACTGTATCTCCAAATCATTCCAATGAAAGTTCGGATGACATGCCAAGATACCAGCCTTGTACGCCAGCACTATGGCATCATCCATGTCCGACCAGATCGGTAGACAAATCACCGATGCCGATAACCGCTCGGTGTTGACGAGCGAAACCTTATCCGAGGCCAGGTGACGGTAAGCGGTCTGACGGTGAATGGGCGGATCATAGTAATTGCGTGTGTCGATGTTTTCCGCCGCCAATGCGGACGACAATTCGTCCCGCGTCAGGCCGAATGATTCGCCGTCGACAAAGATGGCAAAATCTTTGTAGGAACAGCGGTCCTCGGGTCGGACGGCTTGCGGCGTGATGCCTGGTATCCCGCTCAGCTCCTGGCGGTAGAGGCCGGCGATCCGCTGGCGACGTTCGAGATTCCCATCGAGACGCTCAAGGCTATGCCGGGCCAACAGCGCGTGCATCTCGCTCATTCGTGCGTTGATGCCCGCGAACAGACTGTCGTAGGCGTCGCCCATGCCGTATTCGCGACCGCGGCGCATGTGCTCGGCGAGTTCGTCGTTGTCCGTGGCGACCACGCCCCCTTCGCCGGCGATCAAGAGCTTGGTCGGGCTGAGGCTGTAGGCCTGCGCGTCGCCTTGGCATCCGATCGGCGTACCGTCGTATCGCGAACCAAATCCGTGGGCGGCATCGAATATGAGTTTCAATCCATGGCGCCGGGCGATGCTTTCGAGCGCATCGATGTCGGCCGGATTGCCAAAATTGTGTACCGCGACGATCGCGCTCGTCTTGGAGGTGATCGCCCGCTCGGCCGATTCGGGATCCAGGTTCGTCGTAGCCGGATCGACGTCGGCCAAGACCGGCGTCAGACCGGCCCAAATCAGCGAGCTAACCGTCGCCATGAAGGTGTAGCTGGGAACAACCACCTCGCCCTCTAGTCCCAACGCGCGATACGCGAGCATCAAGCCACTTGTGCAGCTCGAAACGCCAATGGCGTGACGGACGCCCAAATGCGAGGCGATCTCTTCTTCAAAGCGGCGAAGGTGTTTGCCCTTGGTGAGCATGCCGCTCGAAACGATTTCGGCCATCTCGTCCTTGAGCGCGTCGAACGACGGGAGTGCTGGACGAACGATCGGAACTTTCTCGGTAAACAAAGGCTCACCACCAAGTACGGCGGGTTGCGAATTGGCTTCAGCCGGGTTGTTGCTCATCCGTCTCCTCGTGCATTCACATGCTGGAACAACTGGGTGTCGATGCGAGTTCGTCGCAGAAGCGCGGGCCGCGCGTACTCCGTCCCCGTGGGTTGCACAGACCCTGTTTCACTCCGGTACCGACGTGGGCGTCCAATTTCGCCGGCTCCGTATTTCTCTGGCATCGGGGCGCGACCTTGCGCCGCCGACAGATCGTCCTCTCCAGGACGTGCCACGCCGGGGATCCCACCGGGGCGTGAATCGTATGGCCGCAAATCCAATGCCCTGGTCATTGCGGCTGCTTACGCCCCCGGCCCCGGGACGTATCCTCTTTCGTGGTGGTGGATTCGGGTGCCATTCCAACCGGTGTTGATGGTTGTAACGGCATGTTCACGTGCAACTTTGGCAACGGCATGTTCCTTTTCGCCAACGCCGGATTCCGCCGCTCGATGCCGCGTTTTCACGAACTCAATCTCGTGACTTGGGCGACGCGGCGCCCACACCGGGTGCGGGCGATTGCGAACGCGATGGGCGTCTCGATTCAGATGGTCGGCTCTGTGCGACCAAACGTTGTTACGACAAGACGTGCGATTGCGAATTCAGAAAAACGGTGCTTTTCGACGTGGATTCACTCGACCAAGGCCGATCGAACTGAGCAGCTACAAAGGCTCCGACCGAAGTCGGTGGCGCCGCGCATTGACTTCGATCGTTTCGCGCTCGAATGTCTCGACCGCGACTGTCGTTCCGCAGGCCATCCGGTTGGTGGCCTCCCACCACGCGCCTCGTACCCTAGCTCCTCTTGTCAGCGGCGAAATCCTGGTGCGATATCGGGTTTCAAGGGCTCGAAGCTGCCCTGGCACGCTCGTGGCAGCTTTCCTAAACATTGAGTATATCAAGAGATATAGCTGGTTCAAGCGAAAAACGCATTGTCGCACGGATTCCGTTTCGATGTTTCAACTTTCGAGGGGCGATTGCCGCCATGTGAGGCCCGGACCGAAAGACACAAGACGAGGTCACGAAAACCCTCAAGATGGCGACTTGGCGGACCTCCACGTGCCAGGTGGCCGCGTCAGAGGGGCTGTCGTGCGATTCTCCAGGAAGCGGGGCGATCCGCGGTCGACTCGGCTGATCTCCACGGCCGCTGAGCTGCCATAGCAGCGACTTGGCTCGACCGATAGAATTCCGCGCAGGGCCAAGTTGGGTGCCGCACCATGGTGTCGCATCCCTCTGCCTATTAAGGTGTTGCGCCCAAGTACATGATCCCATTTCACCGGTGAATCTTCGATGCCCAGCAGCTTGGAATCCGCCATTCAGGATAGAACCGCGTTGGTCGGAGTGGTCGGACTCGGATACGTCGGACTTCCGCTGATTCGAGCTTTCGTCTCGGCCGGCTTCAAAACCATGGGATTCGACGTCGATGAGTCCAAGATCGGACTCCTCCGCGCCGGCCGAAGTTATATCGGGCACATCGCCTCGGAGTGGATCGCCGCCTGTACCAAATCG
>SDBT01000881.1_pt1 | contig 50117 bp, 61 predicted proteins | sample 2277101 | NCBI WGS metagenome assembly SDBT01 (sample SAMN10404973, study PRJNA504765) | marine sediment metagenome | isolation source: marine sediment core GS10_PC15, 103 cmbsf | place: Arctic Ocean: Southern Knipovich Ridge | collected 2010
GTCCTTGTAACGCTCTGTGATGTCTATGTTGAGGTGAGTACTCTTACTTGATGGGAAAGCACCATGTAGTTTGAGTAGTAGTTCAGCAGCCCTTAGAGAGTCACTAGCAGTAGCTTTAACACCCTGGCCTATAGTCATGTTAGCCTTGATGGACTTAGATATATCTCTCTTAGAAAGACTCTCTGAGTTTAATATGTCTGCTATCTCTTCCTTTATAACAGGCTTAGACAAGTTCTCAGTACCTACTGACTGTGCTGTTCCTCTCTTTATAATGTTGTAACTCTTAACTACTGCTTCTGTAGCATTACCATTGTTCTTTACATACTCTTTAGCGAAGTTCTTCTGTTTAAGTGATAGCCTTCTCATGCTGTCCTCTTCATTGTATCCATGCTAACGTAGACTCCTTGTAAGTTTCTAGTGTCTCCGTCTCTTTTAAATATCTTTACAAACTTCTTCATGTCCTTGCAGACCGTACAATATTTATCTATCGTCTTAGGCCAGTCTTCCTTCTTGTACACACTCTCTAATTCTACTCCACAAGCTAAGCAGTCGTGTTCTACTGCCACCAGTTCTGAGTGATAGAACTCTTTGTGCTTGCACGTCTTTGGGTTTAATACCAGCACTTTGTCACCTTGTTTGTAAGCTATCATACTTTACCATTCTCCAAACCTTTCCTCATAGTTATAGCTGTACTCTATTGGTGGCACAGTATATATAATAACCCAAACATCATCCTGCATGCTTCAGCTCCTCCACTATATCCAGTACATCATCTGTTGTCATTGATACCCCGGTTACCTCTCTCTTTAATATATCGTTGTTGATATCTATTTGATTCTGTATCTCCTTTAATATAGGTACCTGAAGATCATGACTAGTTGTACTCACTCCTCGTTGGCAGCCAATATGATAGTAATTATTGCCACTAGTATAGAATGCGTGAGTCTTTAGTATTATTCCTTTGCAGTGACTACACTTCATGAGTACATTATATCATAGTCATTATTGAGGCTAATATAGGGTATTGACAAGTGTCTATCATTGTGCTATACTGTATATAGTTGATCATTAACAACTGAGTGAATAGCCAAGTGATTGACAAGAGAAGTCAATTTGAATGGGCTAACAAGACTAACAGCTTGAGATTCTATTCACCGGTTGTAGGAAGGATGCAGTTGTTGTTAGATAGCAGATTAGGCTTGGTTGTGAAACGGTGAGACCAACTAATAATTGACCTAGTCTGCTACTTGACAAGAACCAAGAGTACTTTAATAACTGAGTAAAACGACTTCACAACAGGTCAAGCGAGTACGCTTCATAAGATCAATCATCGCCTAGAATAGTTTTATTCAGTTACTAGAGTATTAAATTATGGACAATGATGAATACGAAGGACCATACTGTGACAACTGTCATATAAACACAGAGATAGACCACGAATGCTACAACTGTGGTGAATGTGGTACCTAACGAAAGGAGGTGAACTATTAAAATGAACCTGCTCACAAGAGAGAGAATGATCTTTGTTACTATAATCATAGTACTGGTAGCTGTACTTGGCTACGCTGGTACATGGTTTAACAGTAACTACGTACTAATGCCTGTACCAAAGGAGAGTGTAGATAGTGTAAATGTGTGTATTCAAAACTCGACGGCCTGTGAATTAATATATGGGTCTGTTGATGAGATCCCGGATGAGTTGGAGTGAGATTTGGAGAGAGATCCTCCCATTTGCATCTGGAGAGGCGGTAATTCCGTCCTCTGGGTGTAGTTGGGAGAATATTATGAAACATGAAACTGAAATATCGTCTAATCATATTGCTGTGTTCGCTGTTAGTATTATTATTGCTCTATTTATCATAGTTAAGGAGGTATTATGAGCAACGTAGAAGAGCTAGTGTATGAGCTAGAGAGAGACTTAGAGCGTTGGAGTGCACTGAAGAACAAGGACTTCAAGGAGTATTTTACTATACTGAAGAGACACAAGAAAGAGGATGAGTTCGCTAGTATTATGGATAGTAAAGGAGGTACTGACCCTTATGGCTACAACTAACGTATACTTTCTGAAACTACCGGCTGGTGATGCCAAGGACTATGAGGATAAGGTAGAGGCTAAGAACTTAGACCAAGCGGTTAGTCTGTTCTTGTCTAAGACAACCCTTAAGTTCGCTGGGTTCACCCCTGATGCTATCAAACCTAATATAACCCATGTGACTAAAGCAAAACATATACTCAACATACTACACGAGGAGTGGGGATGACTGTCGGCGCTATAAAGAGACTCATGTTTGCTCTTGAACAGGCTTACATGCCAAGCTCTAGAGGATGGATATACAAGCTAATGCAACAAGATAAGCTCAAGATAAAGACATTTGAGGGTAGATACTACCTAACCGACAATGAGATTGAAAGAATAGTATCATCATTAAAATCTAAAGGGTCGTATGACTACAGAAAGGACAACAAATGACCATTGAATGCCCTGATCACGGTGAAGATTTTATTAAAGTTATCAAAGCGGGGATGAGTAAGAAGAGCGGTAAACCATACAGTGCGTTTAGTGTGTGTGATATGGAGGGTTGTAAGTTTACTGGCCCTGCACCTGATACTACTGATGAGGCGGAGACATTTACACCTACACCTATACTAGAAGCTGCTGAGGATGACCAACCAATGAAGAGAATAGACTGGAATGTCAAGGAGTTTATTAAAGGACTGGGTGTGTTCTCATCTCATGCAAGAGCTGAAGGCATGGACCCTGTAACAGCATTTAAGACAATGAGTATATGGGACTGGATGGACGTAGCTTACGGTGACATGTATGGCTATGAGGCATGGAAGGCTAATGCAAAGAAGAGGGTGAAATGAACTACCAACCTGTCTACGATAGTATACTGAAGATAGGTAGCCAAGAGCTGATACCTATTGGTGAACACTATAGATTCTCTATCAAGGACGTGATGCCACACACAGGCTATAAGTTTAAGTTTGGATTGCGTGATAGAGTAATCAAAACAATGGTTGAGAGAGGTAAGAGACTAGAGGTAGTATTTGCTGACCACCCAGATATATCATTTAACATGAACCCTATAGAGTGGCTCAATAAAGGAGAGCAGAAGAAACAGGTGGGTCTATTCAAGAATGATCCCATGACATTCTATTGGTATTATGTAGATTTCAATGGACGTATTGCTAATAGAAAAGAAGCTAAGGATCAGCTAACCTTGACAGAATTTGACTAGCGGGTGGATAATATACAGAGACTCTTGGTATAGGGGTAGAGCAAACGGCATAGTGTTGGGCAGGTACTATGTCCACTCTACCTCTATATCAGGGGTTTCCCTTGAATGTATGCCAAGCGTCTTAGTGATAAAGCGACAATGGCAGATAATATTGTTTCTCATAGTCTTACTGATCGTAGCGATAGTGCTAGCAGGGAGACAAGAACAAGATGGGATGCGACAGCATGACCTAGACCGACAAGATATCCAAGAACTTAACAAGGATAAGAAAGAATTGCAGAAGGATATCAAGACACTCAACAAGAAGCTAGTAGCTAAGAAGGCTAAGGCTAAGAAACTAGCTGAAGCAAAGAAGAAACAGGTACTACCAGCCCCTGTAGTGGCCTATATACCACCTCCAGTGTCCTCACCTAGTAATCTACGAGCTATAGTATACGCTGCCTTCTGGCCTGACTCACGCATTGACAGGCTGATATCATGTGAGTCTGGATGGAACGTAAAAGCTACTGGTTATGATGGTGCGCCGTACTACCAATACAACTATGGTCTCTTCCAAGTATCAGACAACCATGGGTACTCTGCCACCTATCTATATAACCCCACTAACAACGCTAAGGTAGCTAGACAAATATATAATACTCAAGGATGGGGGGCATGGCCTACATGTTCGAGGATCGCTGGTTTGATATAACACGCTGGATATTCTGGATAACATTAGTAACAGTCATTAGTCTTGTTGCAATACCATTTGGTTTATTCATAGGGATAATGTTGTATGCGTACACGCATTGATACTACATGTGCTTATTGCACTAAAGATACTAAACAGAATAAAATAGAGGTATACATGAAGGGCGGAAAGACTGCTTGGTTCTGTAGCCAGCCATGCAAGGCACAGATGCAAGCAAAGGAGTTAGGTTTCTAGCAAGGAGGGGTCAATGTACTATGTCGTAAGTCTAACGGTTGGGCTAGTCGTTGGCCTGATCATCTACACAGGGATCAAGTGGGTCAAGTTCCAGAGATATCTTGAGGAGCTGATGACCGATGATGATCGACGTGGTGTTGCTGACGAACAAGGGAGAGATAGTGTTCTGCTTCATCCCGCACGCCACCTTAGAGCGGTTTCGAGAAATGACACAGGATGCGAAGCCTAACGAAGCTGTTTGGGCCGTAATTGAAACAGAGAACGGTGCTAGGCATGAGGTCACGTGCGATAACATCCTCGTTAGCTACGGAGGTAGCTTCCATGCCAAGTGATGAGTATAAGCTCAAGCTACTGAGGAAGGACAACGTAACCAAGAGTGGGTTTATCAACATGATGAACCTACACGTTGACCCTAAAGACTGGCCAGAGGTTAGTAGGGGATTGGAAGCTCTCAAGAGTAACAACCCAGACTTTACCTACGAGGCTGTCTTCTTGGATCACATAGCGGTTGGCGAACCACCCTAAACTTAGAAGCAACAGGCCAGCCATTCCCCCGCCACCAGCACGGTTGGGTCTGTTCTTCACACCAAGAGAGTGTATAGGCGGATGCACTCTCTTTTCCTTTTCCAATAAAGAAACCGCCCTGCTAACACCAACAAGACGGTTCCCTTTGATTTTAATCTCTTTTAGTTAGTTTCCACCAAATACTTTTGCTCCACGAATTACTCCAGCTGCTGCTAGACCTACGAATACTCCTTCGAGTACTGTGATGTCCAGTCCTTCAACTGTAGCCAATCCAGCTAGTCCACCAAGTAGTCCGGCTACTACTATAGTAATTACGCCTTCTACTTTGCCATCTGGTACTAGTCTCTTAATAATTTCTGTCACTGCGACTACCGCTGCTCCTAATGTTACAAGATCCATATATTACCTCCTTCCCACTATGGTTACTGCTTTCTTTAAACCATATTTTCTTTTGAGTCTTCTGAATTGTCTCATTTGCTTCCGAATATATCTGTATTTAGCCATCGCCAGATTGTTTTAAATATATCTTTTACAGGATCTTCTATATCACCATCACCGGTGTCTGGAGGAGGTGGGGGTGGTTCTTGACAGTCTTTCAGTTCTTCTCTTAGCTCATCCACCTGTGCTTGAGTTGGTAATTCTCTTACGTCATCTTGTAATTCTTGGATTTGACCAGCTAAAGTCTTTAGTTGGGCCGCTTGTTGAGCCACTATCTTACTAAGACTGGTAACTTTTGCGTTAGCACTCTTTAGTTTAGCTTCAGCAGTCTTCATTCTCTTGAAGTTTGCAGCTATACCTCCATAGGCTCGATTAAGTAATCCTTCTCTGGTGAGTTTTAGTTTGTAAGCAGTTGAGGAACAGTTCCTACCTAATAGGTCTTTACAAATTTTAGTTTTCTGTGCCTTAGTTAAATATGTAGCCACCTGTCCCCATTTTACCACATTTTTGTTGTCGCTGTTTCTTGGAACTGATCCTTGCATTAAAGAGTGGTGTAGATGGGGGCCTGTTACCCCACCAGTAGCTCCCGTCCTAGCCAGGGCTTGACCACGCTTAAAGGATTTACCGTTTGGTGGTATGGCAGAGCAGTGGGCAAACCACATAAACCATCCTTTGTATTTAGTTATATTAAATCGGAAGTTCCAACCGCCACCTGTTCTTTGTTTAAATGCGTGGGATACTTTACCTGCTTCTGGGGCGTAGAATATCGTACCTGTCTTACAGCCATCATCAATCCCATACCAAGTACCGGGATTGTATTTAACGTGGGAGGCAAACCCTCTCACTCTTTTATACGTACCCTTCTTTAGAGGGTAGACTAGATTAAGAGCCATGTTACGGTCCTGTATATGCTACTGCTGCTATTGTACTGAGAAGATTAGGTAGTCTTTCCAATACTGCTACTGCTGTTACTATAGATAATACCGTGAGCCACCTTCTAAGTGCTCTAACTTCATCTTTCAAATCTCTAACATCACTCCTCATATCATGCAAGGCTTGTGTAGTTGATCCTTTAAATTCCCCGTTTTGATTCTCCATATTAATATTAAAACTGATCTAATATACTGCCACCACCACCGCTACCTGGTGCAAACTGACCCACCGCTTGTTCTAATCCTGATGGTGGTGCTGAAGTAGGTTGATTGATGACACCATCACGTATAGTATCTACTAATGTCTTTAATATAGCTAAATTCTCCTGTATTTCTGGTCGGCTCATACCTAAACTTGGTATCAAGTCAAGCGCTGCTGATTGTTCAGCCTCAGACAAGTTACCAACTTCACCAAGTGCTCTTGCCATCATCACTCTAGCTCCAGTCCTAGCTCTGTTGAACGCTCCCGCTTTTGGATCAATACCGATCTCACCAGCTTTAGTCCTTAAAAAGCCTTGTACACGAGCCTGTGGCCCAAACTCAGGCGCTCCTTGTTCGAGTAGTCTACCAGCAAAGGTGTTTAATATACCTTCTGCCTGGTTTAACAGTCCTATCCTCTTACTCTGGTTAGCAGTTAGTTTACCTCCACCTTGATCTTCTAGTGATGCCTGTACTGTCTTAAACAAGGACTGATAGGCAGAGGCATTTTCAGGATCTCTTTGTACATCTGCTAACATATTTTCCAGAGGGTACGGGTCAATTACTTGTTGTTGAGTAGGTATTGTACCCAATTCTCCTGAGACTCCGCCGGGGGCGGGTATCCCAGTATCAGCCGCTCCAGCTATTGAAGGTGTAGCTGCTCCAGCTCCTACTGCTCCAGGGATACGAGCACCAATCTGACCACTGATTGCTTGACCTCCTGGTATTTGTGGTAGTTGTGGTCCTCTGAATCCCGCTAGTCTTCCACCAGTCTGCGGACTACCAAGGACAGCATCAATCGCTGTACCTGGTCTAGTTATATCAAACCTACCTGCACCTACACTACCCGTACGAGAAGCTGCTCTTGATCCCTTCAATGCCTCTCTTACAAAAATAAGTTTCTGCTCTTGAGTTAAGGCAGCATCTATAACAGGGTTGCTTCTTAATGCCTCTCTAATTGCCTTAGCCTCTATTTTCTGGGCGGAACTAGCAACCGCTCCTTTTTCTGTCTCTGATACAGCTTTACCAAACTTATTGTTGGCATCCTTCAATACTTTACGTGCTTCTGTAAAACTTACCCCCTTAGCATACTTCTTTTCGGCCTGAGCGATAATCTTCTTCAACGCAGCAACTTTAGAGCCACCACCTAACGCTTGTTGTTGAACCGCTAGTTCATTTCTAAGCGCACCTACTATTTTACTACCATCAACCCTTAAGTTCGGGTTACTCTTAGTAAAGTTAGTGATTGTATTCTCAACGAAACCAATCAGCTGGCTAATGGTACCTTTATTAGCAGGTCCTCCAGCCTTCTGGGCTACAGGCCCCAACATATCGTCAAGGGTAGTGCCAAGTGTGGGTTTAAGGTCTATGAAGGCCTGGTTTATATCTATTTTTACATCAGCTGCGTCTTGAAATTGCTTTGGTGTAGCTTTCAGTACACCTTGAGCACCTTTCTCTTGACCAAACTGAAGAGGTTTAGTGAAAGCACCCTTGGCTAGCTTGGTAGCACCTCTGAGTACACCAGCACCAGCAGCACCAGCGCCAGCACCCTGCAATATACCACCGACATCACGGCCTTCTGAAAACGCTTGTAGTCCACCTACCGCAGCACCAGGGGCAAACACTTTACTTGCTAGTGAAGCACCTTTACCAAAGGGTATTGCAAATGAAGCTACACCTGCACTTGCCTTGATCTGGTCTGCAATAGCCTGACTTGGGTCACTACTAATTTGTTGTAGTTTCTCCTCACTAAGCAAAGGGTTTTTAGCAGTTTGTAAATTAGCAAGCAGTCCCCTAATACCAGGAGATGTCCCTTGAACTCTAGCTTGAGCAGCCTGGTCAAAATCAGCAAAAGGAGAACTAAGCGCCCTTAATATTTCAAGCCCACCACCTCCTATAGTTCTACCTGTTTTCGCAAAAGGATCAACAAGACCACTAAGTAGACTTCGTAGGAAACCTTCACCCTGTTGAGGTTGGGGCTGTTGCTGTTGTAACTGTTGTTGTACACCAAATCTCTGTGATAGTAGACTCATATTATCTCCTCACTGGGCCACTAGATACTCCTTGCTTACCTCTTAAAAATGCTTGCTGAATCTGACTAGCACTTTCTTTTGGTGGTCCAAACCCACCTTGTGATATTGGTCTACCCGCAGTTTGATTATAGATACTTGTGATAGTAGCCAGCGATAAGTTTGGGGCGTAAGTACTAACAATAGTTAGGAAGTTCACTCCTTGTAATTCACCTTTTAACCAGGCTTGTAAACCTTCTCTTAAGTCTTGTTTGAAGTCTACCTGCGGGGTAGTAACAGTAGAAGGTGAAGGTCCTGGTTTGTTTGCTACTTGTCTAGCTAGTTCAGCTGATTCTAATGTCTGAGCATCCACCGCTGACTGTCTAGCTAGGATGGCTTGGTTCTGGGCTGCTTCTACTTGGGCTTGGAAGGCACGAGTAGCTGCATCTGTAGCGGTAGCTATCCCACCAAAGCTAGCTCCTAACTGGAGGTTAGCGGATGAGAGTGGTACAAAGGCTGCGTTCCTCCTCTGTTGTCTCAGTCTAGTCACTGTGTTTGGGTCAAAGAATATGTCTTTGGTAGCGTCAGGTAGTACTTGCTGTGCTCTTACTGGTTGGGTACCAACATCAAGAAAGTTTTGAAGGGCGGTCTCTCTCTGCTTTATTAATGGACCAGAGGTTAGCTTCTTGGTCAGTGCTGCCTTAATAATATCAGGCAGAGTAGTAGACCTCGTTGAGAGTTTAGCTGCTTGGCCTTCTAGTCCCCTAGCTTTTTCGAATAGTCCGCCTACATGTGCCATATTATGTTTGTTGTGGTATACTACCAGTTCTTAAATTACTTGCTGCTTGACTTTGCCTTCTTACAAAGTCTTCAAATTCTTCACCAGGTATCTGTCCTAGTACGTTTACTTTCTCTAGTTCAGTTTGTAGACTCTTCTCTATCTGTGTACCACGTAGTCTTTCCTCTAGTGACTCAGCCTTGCCTAACTCTATGCCTCTAACGCCTAAGTCTTCCTCTCTTAGTAAGTCCTCACGTCTTCTACCACCTAACAGTCTAGCTTCTCGTGATTTTATGTCCTGACCTCGTGTAAACTCACTTTCTTCGAACTGACTTTCCTCTTCTAGTATACCTTGTCCTCTAAGTCTCTGTCCAGAAAAGAACAGTCCAGAATCAGAGAAACCTTCACGTGATGCGTTGACTGCTCTATCTAGTTCTTGTTTCTGTCTACCGGTGAATGATTCGGTGTCTGCTTTAAGGTCAGATAGTAGGTTACCTTCATCTTGTGTACTTCTACGTCTCTGGGTTTGTATACCTTGTAAGAAATCTGATAGTTTCTGACTGTAGAAACCCTCAAACTCTGGATCTCTAAGTATGGCTTCCTTTTCAAGCTCCTCATCAAATGCAAAAGGATTACCCGCTGCAAACGCAGCCGCCGCTGCATTATATTTATCTTGTGCTTTCAGCATCGCTGCCTTTAATGCTTCGTCTGCATTCACTACCTTCTTCTTAGGTGCAGCTTTTTTCTTTGGAGGTGGCTTGCTCTTCGTGGCAGGGCCTACCTTACCTGGAGGCGGTGGTGTAAAACCAAACCTCTTTAATCCAGCAGCAAACGCACCATAACTTATGTTGCTAAAGCTACCGGAACGCCCTGTGTCTTTCTTAAATCCAGCGAATGCAGAAGCAGCAGTGCTCCCAGTGTAATAGTATACGTTTGATCCTGACTGTATTTTTATATATTGAGCCATAGTATTATTATATCATTTATCCTGTGAACTCCCAATAACCAATAAGAACAATTTTAATCTGGGTAAATGATGCCGTGCTACCTGTTTTCCATTCAAATATTTGGCTTGTATCTACGGCTACTGCTCGAGAACCTACATCTTTCTCGATTGAACCTGTAGCTATAACACCAGCTATGGTTTGATTATCAGTTTCATCTGTGCTGGAACCATTCTTTCTTACTTGTAGTTGTCTATTAGCACTACCTGAAGTTTCAATAAAACCATTAATAGAGACGGCGTAACAATTAGCTGATGTGTTAGCTGTAACATCAATATCAGTAAAACTAGCTTGACCTGTACTTACATCTAATAAGCTAACTACATCATCTAAAGCAACAAATCTTGTTGACCTAATTGTATTATCACCAGCATCATTAACAAGACCAGAAGTGTTACCACTGTAACTGTTGTCAACTAATCTTGTACCAACATTACTTTCAGTTTCTATATCTACACCCCAAGCTCCGTTGTCATTAAAGTTATTCTTTGAGATAAAAACGTCGAAATTATTAACCCCTGCGGGAACCGTATCGTCGGCATTCATTTGAACTCCATCACCACCATTAAGCTCCACACTGTTACCTATTATCTTACTCCCTCCTACACCAGATTTATCTTCTTCACCTACCACGATGCCATCGTTATCATTTCTGTACACAGTGGAGTTAGTGACATCACACCTACCTGACTTCATCCAAACACCTACATCATTGTGACTGAACTTACTTAAGTTACCTACAACACCGTCACCCATGATACAACCATAGCTAGAGTTGTTGAAGGCAGTGCAGTTTAGTAGAGCACCGTTTGATTCATTGTAATTAAACACTGCAAAGGCTACGTCATTCAAGGCAAAGCCTACCGCATTATTGCTTGATACACAGTTCAATATTCTGTAGTTGAAGGTAGTATCCACTGCTATACCTACCCTGTTTATGTTATCAGTGAGTACATCCTCAACAACAATGTTAGTGCTGTTATTAACTACCAAACCATCTCTATTGCTAGCGAGTACATTAATGATTGATAGGTTCCTTACTGACATATTATCTAGCGGTCTAATGATCTGGTACTCACTGTTAGTGAAAGTATTACCTTGGTAGGTCTCAACTAGGTTTAAGGTCTTCTCATTCTCTACTATTTCTATGGTATAGATACCATCTTCAAGTACAAGTTTGTCTCCAGGTCGCACTCCAAGACTAATAAATTGAGTATCATCCTCATCACTAGTAGCATTCTTAGACCCGGTAGTCATATCTATATTACTAGCTAATAGTGAGCCAGGCATAACAAACTCACCCTCTATCTGTACTGCTCCACTGTATACACTAGCAGTACCGGCATCTAGACTAGCCTCAGCAAAATCTAGTACCGTACGGGTAGGTCCTTCACCTAATAGCGTCACTTTTGGTTTTAGTTTTATATGTGTGCGAGGCTTATACACTCCCGCTTTAATTAGTATGGTAGCTCCACCTATCTGATCAGCGTAGTCGATAGCTAGTTGGATATCAGCAAAGTCACCCGTAGCATCAGTAGCTACTATTAAACTAGGTGGGGGTAGTATCTTACGCTCTAGGATACCGTCAGTAAAGGTAAATTTATTATTTATTAAGTCAAACTTTAGACTACTATCCGAGGAGATAATTAAACTCTCTGATATTGCAGAGGGGTTAGATACTTGGGCGTCTGTCTCAGGCTGCTCTTGGTACCTGGGTATGTGTCTCTCCAGCATGTTGTTGAAACCTAGATCAACCCAGCTCATTCAATCATCCTCTCGGTACTCTTAGTGGAGTATATTAGTACCTTCTCTATTACTAGGGGTACCTCACTACTTATCTCAGTAAACAATAGCTTGATACCCTTAGCTCTCTTTGTCTCCAAGTCAGATATCTTAAACTCAGTTACAAAATCTCTAACGTCACCGAGAGAGATCCAGTCCTTACTTATAGTAGTTGGTGTACCATACAGCTTGTACCTCACGTTTATCCCTCTACCAAAGCGAGTGAACACTCTAATCCTAGTGAACATTGCTTCTGCTAAACTATCATAAGGGAAATGCCAGACAGTCTCAGCTCGCCAGGCTATATCGGTGTTGTCATCATTGTTACTCACATTGTCCTGGAACACCTCGTCTGTAGTAGTACCAAAGTATGTATTCCTATCCTGTGACTCGATGAAAGTAGTAGCTACTAGTGGGGTGACTGGGTAGGTACCAACTGACCAGGTTTGAGTAGGTATGTCGTAGTCAAAGAAGGCTCTTACCTGTGAGATATCCTCAGCACTGTTATCTAAATCTCCAACAAAACAACGGTAAGTATCCTCAGCTACCTTCCACCCTACTATCTTATCGAAGTTAGATGAGGAGATACCATCAACATATGCTTGTATCCCTCTTGATATCAGGGTGCTAGTGACACCGTCGTACCTATAGATACCAGTACGGTGGAAGTAGAAGGTGAAGTCCTTTATGTTTACTATACTCCTACCTGAAGTAGTACCAGGTACCCCTTTAACCAGTCTCAGGGCAGCATCACCAAATCTATACAGGGAGTCTCTCTTAAAGATTAGCAACTTGTCTGAGTTCTCACCTAGTCCAGTGATCACATCGTTGTCATCAGGGGCCACATCAAACCAGTTACCTCCTACCCAGTAGGTAGACGCTGGGTTAGATGCTTTCATATTTTTATTTAAAGTTAAGGTTGTCTCGTTAGGTACTGAGGCTACAGTGAACTGATCAGCATCATCACCAGTAGTTATAGTGATAGGGTCTCCCACCTTAATACCATTAGTAATAAAGGTAGCTCCTGGACTCACCACCGCATTAGATCCAGCTGTCAGCCGTAGGTTCTCTTGGGTTACGTAATCCCAGGTCAAAGTGTAACCACTACCGGTATTCTTAGGCAAGTCACTAAACCACACCCGGGAGGGGTAGTCTTGACTGCGTATAGTTACATAGGCCGTATACAGCTTATCTTTAATCCGTTTAATATACTTAGCGATTGGTGACTCGGTAGTCACACCAGTGATAGTCCAAGAAGAACCATCGAAGTTACGATTACCATTAGTGCCATTTACGAACCAAGCTCTGTCCAAAAAAGCCTCAAAATTTGCGTCGGACGTGGGAGACACATTTTGGTTAAATCCCACACCAGTTGTCACATTTACAATGTCTCCACCGAACACAGCTATGAGTGTGTCCGTGCCTCCTGATGTGTTGTGTCCAAAGAGTCCGTTAACGTCAGCCATAATATATATTATACCGTAGTAGTTGTACTTGTAGTAGTTGTGCTAGTTGATGACGTAGAGGTGCTAGTGCTAGTGGTACTAGTCGATGAACTGGTCGTGGTAGTAGAACTACTAGTGGTAGTTGTACTTGATGAGGTTGTGGTAGTAGAACTACTGGTAGTAGTGGTAGACGTTGAGGTACTTGTAGAGCTACTCGTACTGGTTGACGAACTACTTGATGTAGTGGTTGTACTGGTACTCGTAGATGTACTGGTAGTTGATGTTAAATCGTCACCCTTCTGAGTTATTCCCAATCGTTTACTTACCGCACCTATGACGGCATTGAATGTGGTGTTGAGTGTATCAAAGAGTTCATTCTTTCTTTGTTGAAAGGTAGATGTCCGTCTTTGTGTACCACCACTGAAATCATCAATTTCGTATGGTGTTTCTTCAGCCATGTGTTAGTCACCCCAGTAGTCTTCTCTTAACTGGTCCGTATCAATACTTCTACTATTGAAGAGTCTGCTCATCGCCCGTCTACCTCGGAAACTAACCAGGCTTCTTGGCTGTCCTCTAGGTCTCTTCTGTTGGCTATTTAATGATTCTAATAAGCCAATACCAGTTAGTCTTCCTTTATTCTTATCCTCTTGTGGTGGTCCCCAGAATAGTTCTGCATAGTGATCAGCAAGTCTTTCCTTACCCATGATCTCGTACACCTTGGAGATAGCATAGTTTTCTAGTATAGAAGGGATTGGTACCTGAGTAGCGTCGGCTACATCGTTCAGCTCAGTCATCTCTTCAAAAAATCGTACTAAGAAAGTACCACTCCCCGTAGTCTTTGGGGTACGCCACACTTCATACGATCCATCCGGGAAGTCAGTAGTAGCCTCTCTCAATGTATATGCAGATACCCTGTCATCCTGTAGGGCTGCGGTGCCACGATTGTCACGTACTAGGTAGTCAAACTCTGGTAACTCTTTAAATGTTAGTTGATAAATCTCATTGATAGTTCCATCATTAAAGTTATATCTAATACTATCTACCACCCCTAGATTATCTATCTTTGTAGGTAAAGCATACTGCCTGGTACCTGAGACGGTAGTTTCAGCAGAATCTTCTACTCTAAGGAACCACCAGTCTGGCCTCACCCCTTGGATAATGTTCTGGGCATCACTTAAATACCTAGCAATCTGAGCGTCACTGACTATCTTTCTCTGGGTATCTTGGGTTATTTTTCGGGTCTCCCTCAACATGTAGCCCAGGGAGTTACGGTCATATCCCGAACCTTCTATCGTTGGCGAATACTCTGAGAAGTCTCCATCATTTCCTTCAGCTATCGCAGAGTTTCGGAAGCGGTACCTGTATCCATAGTCATTAGTACCTGGAAGGTCAAAGTATATAGTATCTTTTCTATCCCATTGTAACCCGGTCTCAGATATGAGAGAGAAGGCACCGGCTGATGAGGTACGTCTTTCAATGTGTACGAAGTCCCAAGGCACCTTGTACACTGGTGCATCTTTATTGTGGGAGAAGTTTAAGGCTGAGTCTAACGCTATAGTATCAGGTAGTGTAATAGTAGAGAGGTTCTTTAGTTCAGTGTGCTCCTCACCTACCTCTCCTATAACTAAGTGATCATCAGGAGAGAATCCAACGGTTGATTTCACCAAGATAGTAGTACCTGAAGTATAGGCAGCAGAAAGATAACTCTTGTAGGTATCTTTAGTGTGTATCGAGTTAGATATTATAACTTTTCTCATTACTTAAATTTTATCCTAAATTGATCGTTATGTCTAGGTCTTCCGCTTCTTCCCCTATTTCTAGCCCCTTATCAGTACCCCCTATATCAAGTGGTAGTTCCTCGTCGGAGAGTACATTTATTGGGAAAGGGAAGGTGGTAGTAGTACTGGTGCTAGTTGTGGTTGAAGTAGAGCTACTGGTAGTCGTAGTGCTAGTACTAGTCGTTGTGGTTGTACTCGAACTCGTCGTAGTGGTACTCGTACTTGAACTAGTAGAGCTGGTACTGGTAGTAGTGTCCTCCAGTGTAGTAGTGGTAGATGTAGTAGTACTACTCGATGTTGTTGTGGTAGACGTGCTCGTACTGCTTGATGTTGTCGTAGTTGACGTCGTGGTACTAGATGATGTTGTAGTTGTACTGGTACTGGTACTGCTACTCGTGGTGGTCGTACTAGTTGACGTAGAACTGGACGTTGTTGTAGTAGACGTTGACGAACTAGTGGTGGTCGTACTAGTAGACGTACTCGAAGAGGTGGTCGTTGTACTAGTACTCGTGCTCGAGCTAGTGGTAGTGGTACTGGTAGTCGTACTGGAACTCGTGGTCGTGGTACTGGTTGAACTACTTGTCGTTGTGGTAGAGGTAGAAGTACTACTACTGGTAGTGGTAGTGCTGGTACTGGTACTTGAACTGGTTGTGGTTGTACTCGTGGTAGTGGTAGTTGATGACGATGTTGTTGTAGTACTAGTAGTCGTCGATGAACTCGTTGTGGTAGTCGACGTGGAAGACGACGTGGTGGTTGTACTTGTCGAAGTTAAAGTCGTAGTCGTCGAGGTAGTGGTACTGCTACTGGTTGTAGTGGTACTCGTACTTGATGATGTTGTGGTCGTTGATGTACTACTACTCGTGGTAGTGGTACTGGTAGTCGTAGAGCTAGACGTCGTTGTGGTACTCGTGGTAGTGCTCGAAGATGTGGTCGTCGTGGAGGTACTAGACGATGTCGTAGTGGTACTTGTAGAGCTAGAAGTTGTCGTTGTTGACGTTGACGTCGTTGTGCTACTAGAAGTTGTAGTGGTACTCGTTGTAGTAGAGGACGAGGTGGTCGTGGTACTGGTAGTTGTAGACGATGATGTTGTCGTGGTACTAGTCGATGAACTAGTGGTTGTCGTACTGGTACTACTGGAGGTAGTGGTTGTTGAGGTACTAGTACTCGAACTAGTGGTGGTAGTGCTGGTACTGGTCGTAGTACTTGACGACGTGGTTGTAGTTGAAGTACTGGTAGAGCTACTGGTCGTTGTGGTACTCGTACTCGTACTCGATGATGTCGTGGTCGTTGATGTACTACTGGAAGTTGTAGTAGTACTGGTACTGGAGCTAGTGGTGGTGGTACTAGTTGAAGTACTGGAACTGGTAGTCGTTGTGCTCGTAGAGCTGGACGTCGTAGTCGTACTAGTACTAGTAGAAGTACTAGAGGATGTAGTAGTGGTGCTGGTACTGGATGACGTAGTAGTGGTACTAGTGGAAGTCGATGACGATGTGGTGGTCGTGGAGGTAGAAGTAGTAGTACTAGACGACGTAGTGGTAGTAGATGTACTCGAAGAGGTAGTTGTTGTGGATGTGGTTGTCGAGGTAGTAGTAGCCGATGGATCAGGTTTGTGATCTACTAATAACCAAAGAGTAGAAACCCTCACCTCATCACCTGCTGTAACAGACCTCACTCCTATCTGAGCTGTATCTAACTCAGTTTTAGTCCAGACTGTCGTTGAACCTCCAGGTAAATCGAAAAGCGTTAAAGCATAATTCCTAGGTAATGCTGGTGCGTGGGTCTGCCAAGTTGTAGAAGTCGCTAGGATATTACTAGATTCTTCTACCGTTCCTCCACCAGTGGCCTTTATTCTAAGTACAAAATCATCGTCATCCTCGCTAGTTAAGTTAAACCTAACCCCAACTTGAACTACATTTATAGTGTCATCTGAGGCTAAAGCACTGGGAGTAGCAGCTAAATTGAAGTCACTAATTTCATCAGGAGTAAAGTGCTCAATATTAGTTGTAACATCGTCTGGTGTAACCTCGTCTATCTCAGCAAATGTACTACCAGTACCATCAGTCCAATCAGCATTATCTCCAGAATCATCAGGTCTAAGGTGGATAATCTCTCCCTCTCCCGCCCAATCTAACTCGTTTAGAGCTACATCGTCATAGTAGAACTCTGGTGCTGGTGAACCTCCTCCTTCATTACTACCTATCTGTATGATAGCCACCCCATCTTCTCCTCCTCCCCAATTTACAGTTTCACTTACAAAAGCAACTCCATCTAACCTAGCCTCGGTTACAACATTTTCAACATCAGTACAATCTATTTTTAATTCTATTCTTACCCATTGATCAGTAGCTACTATCTTATCTGAACCTATTTGCGTCCCTTGATTATCTACTTTAAGAACAACATCAGAGCCATCATCAAACACCCGTACTCTAGTCTGATCCGAAGTACCATTTACTTTTAAAAACTGAAGTAAAGGCACAGCAAAATTAGTAGGAGCAGTAGTTATATAGAAATAGCCTCTAAGAAAAAATAAGCTCTTTGTATCTGCCGCTTTGAATTGTTGTCTAACATAGGCAGTAGGGTTAGATTGACCAGCATAAGTTCCTGACCTGACCCTACTTGTCTGTAGAGGAGAAGCATTTACCGTAGTAAACTCAACACCATCTGTATTACTATTTAGTTCAAATCCAGAACTCCATAGTCTTCCTTGATCTGGTGGTAAAGTTGTTGTAGTTGTAGATGTTGAAGTACTACTAGATGTGGTAGTGGTAGACGTAGTGGTACTAGTTGTAGTAGAGGACGAGGTGGTGGTAGTACTAGTAGATGATGAAGTCGTCGTTGTCGAAGTACTAGAACTTGTAGTTGTCGTACTGGTACTTGACGACGTGGTTGTAGTGCTAGTAGAGGTAGAACTAGAGGTTGTAGTTGTAGATGTTGAAGTACTACTAGATGTGGTAGTGGTACTCGTACTGGTTGATGAACTAGTCGTGGTAGTCGAAGTTGAAGACGAAGTTGTTGTAGTTGATGTACTAGTACTACTGCTTGTGGTGGTAGTGGAGGTAGAAGTACTCGATGAAGTTGTGGTGGTGGAAGTAGTAGTGGAAGTAGTAGTTCCACTAGCAGCATTCAAATTAATCGCCTGAATCGTCCACTGTTGCGTTCCTGTAGTGCTACGAGCGTACGAGTGGGTTACCGTACTTGAACCTGGTTCTCTTGAGCTAAGATAATCGACCCTATCATCAGCTAGGTCATCATTTTCTATGTCCGCTATTATTGTCTGTCCAGCCCCCACTGATAATTCCTGAGTACCACTGTTATTGTCTTCTAAGACAGCGAACCCTACTACCACGTCACCAGTAGCACTCGTCACATCTATCGTCAAAGGATCAGTATCATCATCTCCACCAAGCGAGGTATAACCATCCGCCGGTGTTGTTTGGTCAACACCAGTGTAAGTAATAGCCGAACCAGCCAAGTCATTACTACCAGCTACTCTGGAAACAACTATAGTTTTCGACCCAGTTCCTTGACCAGCAGTAGCAAAAGTGTAAATAGCGTCTTCATGGTCATCAACTCCACCACCAGAGGCTTGTTCACCATGAAAAACCATTTGCTGTCCATTAAATGTTGATAGTGTTGGGGACCAGGTCTGGTTATCATTATCACCGTAGGCCAGTACTACAACAGCCCCATCAGTAGCACTAACAACTACTATGGGAAAAGAGAAACTTAAAACATTACTTTCACCTGTGTCTTCGGCTACGGCGTCTAAGACTATTGCCATCGTTGTAACTCCCCTTCTGTTACTTCTTTAGTAGGTTGAGCATAATCTTTGATTGTCCTTTGTTTCTCTAACAAATCGTCAGCATCTCGCACCCGTATTATTGTCCCATCAGGAAGGTAAAAACTACTATAGCAAGCTACTTGATTGGAAATAATATTTACTTTTTGTAATCCCGTAAGATCAAGTTCAGATTTATCAACCCTTCTAGTATTCCAACGGTCTTTTGGTTCCTTCCTCACAATGTAATCTTCACCATCATCGGCATATTGTCCAAAGTCCAAATCACCATCTGGAGTGTCATATACATATGTTTCATAAGAAGAACGCCATTTTAGTTTTGTTTTAGCCATAGAAATCACCTTCTTTCTTTGGTACTTATATTCAATTATACCCCAATGTCGATGGGTAAGTCTCGTGGCTCTACATCTATCGGGTAAGCAACCGTGGTAGTAGTAGAGGTACTCGTGCTGGTACTAGTTGAAGACGAGGTGGTAGTCGTACTGGTACTGGTAGTTGTAGTGGTACTTGAACTAGTCGTAGTGGTAGAGGTACTGGAACTGGTAGAACTAGTACTCGTGGTTGTACCCTCAAGCGTAGTTGTAGTCGAAGTACTCGTACTCGTTGACGAAGATGTGGTACTGGTACTGGTACTAGTAGAACTTGAAGTCGTGGTAGTTGAGGTGGACGTACTGCTAGACGTGGTAGTGGTACTGGTACTGGTAGAGCTAGAAGTAGTCGTCGTGGAGGTAGTCGTTGTAGTTGAACTACTAGTCGTGGTGGTACTCGTACTCGATGACGTCGTTGTAGTTGAAGTACTGGTACTGGAGCTAGTTGTAGTGGTACTGGTAGTCGTACTGGAACTAGAACTAGTGGTCGTGGTGCTAGTACTGGTACTGGATGATGTGGTAGTAGTACTCGTAGATGTTGACGACGACGTGGTGGTTGTACTCGTACTGGTTGATGAACTAGTCGTGGTAGTTGACGTTGATGTTGTCGTAGAGCTTGATGTGGTAGTAGTACTTGTTGACGAGGATGTGGTTGTAGTACTAGTACTCGTTGATGTCAGGGTCGTAGTTGTACTCGTAGTAGTTGACGAGGAGGTCGTAGTCGTAGACGTACTGCTGGACGTGGTAGTCGTGCTGGTACTCGATGATGTGGTGGTAGTAGAGGTAGTAGTTGAAGTGCTGGAACTAGTTGTAGTCGTGCTAGTGCTACTAGAGGTTGTAGTAGTACTGGTGCTAGAGCTAGTGGTGGTAGTCGACGTACTGGTTGTAGTCGAACTTGATGTGGTAGTTGTACTGGTTGAGGTACTACTGGATGTAGTAGTTGTCGACGTCGTTGTGCTGGAACTAGTCGTGGTAGTACTGGTTGAACTAGACGTAGTTGTGGTACTGGTACTACTACTAGTTGTCGTGGTTGATGTACTAGTAGAGGTAGACGAACTAGTGGTAGTCGTGGAGGTAGAAGTAGTAGTTGAACTTGAAGTGGTAGTGGTGCTAGTGGTAGTGCTGCTGGAAGTTGTAGTGGTACTGGTTGAGCTACTAGTAGTAGTTGTGCTAGTGGAACTCGAAGTCGTGGTAGTTGAGGTGGACGTACTGCTAGACGTTGTTGTTGTTGACGTAGAGGTAGTAGTACTAGAGCTGGTCGTTGTAGTTGAAGTAGAAGTGGATGATGAAGTAGTAGTGGTGCTAGTCGATGAACTAGTAGTCGTGGTACTAGTTGATGTTGATGATGAAGTAGTAGTGGTGCTAGTGGAGGAGCTAGTCGTTGTTGTGCTAGTACTAGTAGTGGTAGAACTTGAAGTCGTAGTTGTTGACGTTGATGTAGAACTACTGGTAGTGGTCGTGGAGGTAGAACTTGAGGTAGTAGTAGTACTAGTAGAACTAGACGTGGTGGTAGTCGAAGTAGATGTGGAAGTACTCGATGATGTCGTGGTCGTTGAGGTACTTGAAGACGTAGTAGTAGTAGATGTACTTGAAGAAGTTGTGGTTGTAGAGGTCGACGTTGAAGTGGTAGTTCCCGACTCAGTAGGTTTGTGATCTACTAACATCCACACTGTAGAAATCTGGGCATTGTTTGTATCTGCTGTTTCAAGCCTGTAACCTATCTGAGCTGTATCAAGCAAGGCTTTAGTCCAGTCTGCGATGGAAGTTCCTGGTAAATCATGCAGTGTCAGGGAATAGTTACGTGGAACTGCGTCCGCATTTGTATCCCACGTAGTATCAGAGGGAGTAATTTCATCACTCTCCTGCACAGTTGCACTAGAAGCAGATTTAACTCTTAGTTTAAAAGAAGAGTTAGCTGAACCCGATGCCCCATTAAATCTAACCCCAACCTGTACTACATTGATAACGTCATCGGATTCTAAAGCAGCCGGAGTAGCATCAATATCATGGTCGTCTATATGGTCAGCAGTATTAGAAGCTACTAACGTAGATGCATCATCAGGAGTTACTTCGTCTACGTTCTGATAGTCATTAGTCCAGTCAGAGTTATCACCAGCACTTTCGGGCCTTAGATGTATTATTTCACCCTCTCCAGGGAAATCATTCTCATTAATGGCTATATCGTCAAGAGACAGGTCAAATGTTGGGGATGTAGCTCCTGAATCATTACCAAAAGCAGCCCTAGCTATCCCATTTTCTCCTGTACCCCAATCATCTGTTCCAGAAGCAAAAGTTGTACCATTTAATTTACCTTCTAAATCAACAGCCCTAGTGTCTGTAGTATCTACTTTTAGTTCTATTCTTACCCATTCATCTAATGCAACAACCTGGTCTGACCCAATCGTAGAACCTTTACTTATCAATCTAATAATCTTGTCTGAACCTGTATCAAACCCTCTTATTTCAGCCTTAATAGAATTTGCTGCTGTTCTCAGTGTTATGATACGCCCAGGGAAATTGGTAGGCATTTGAGTGATGTACACATAGGCTCTAAAGTAGAACCCGTCTTTTGTGTCAGCAGATTTAAAGTAATGTATAAAAGCCCCTCCCCCAAACCCAGATGTTTCACCTGCATAAGTACCGCTTCTAACTGTACCCGTCTGTACAGTAGGAGTACTGACTATTTCGTCCCACTCAACTCCAGTCGTAATACTATTTAATTCAAATCCAGAACTCCATATCCTATTTTCTACCTGAGCAAACTCAACTGAATTAACCTTATTGACGAATATATCAAGTAAATCATCGTTGAAGAACACAGGTTCAAAACGACCAGCAGAATCACCAGGGGTAGAGTGACCTGCACTAATGTACCGCTCGTCATCCTCTGTGTCTTGTTGATATGCTGTCTGAGAACCCCAAGCGTTGTCCGCACTAAAGTCAGAAGCCGAAATCTTCTTGTAAAATGCAGTAAGAGTTGCTGTGTACTCTTGACCACCATCTTCATCACCTAAATAGGCACAGTAAAGATCGTCATTAAACTGGTTTATAAACAAGGCAACCCCTATACAGTCGTTGGTATTAGTAACTACGTCAACTTTGGCCGTTATCGTTGGCGTAGCTAGTGTAATGTCCCAAACTTTAAGATCATCTATAAGAGTGCCTGAGTCTATATTGTTCCAAGCAGCGAGAATAATATGTCCATCTGAATGTCTAACGACAGCACTCATCTGCATGACATCAACGCTATCCGTCATGCCAGTGGAGATAGATGTTTCGCCCCAACTATTCCCTGAGTCGTCGTACTTCTTGATGCTAATCTCGTCCGCCGACCTATCCCAATAGATCATTACTACATCTTCATTGTCAGCAGAGTCATCATCGGGTAAACACAAAACCTCATCAGTTGCGTTGCCATCCGCTCCATCAGTTCGGCTTGTCCAGTTAGCACCATCATCTACTGAACGATAAAAACCACGTTCGCCGTCATTATCACCCCAGAACTGAACATATAGATTTCCACCCACCGCCTTTGTTCCGCTGACTATCCGAGAAGACCTGTCACTACCTGAATCAAAGGATGCCCCATCAAACACGATCACCTCTGTTCCTAGTGAGTCATCTGAAACATCGAGGTCTCGATACATAATATCGTTCGTGGTGATGTCAAGCCACCACATATGAATGATCGTACCGTCATCACCTGGAGTCCACTTATCAAACCAAATACCTAGCCTACCAACAGTCCCCGTTTCAACCAATACAGCGGTTGCCCAACTTGCACCACCATCTGTAGTCTTTCGATAATATAGATCAATATCAACATTTATAAAGAATACATAACCTGTATCTTTATCAGTCCAAACAGGTCCTATGTCGTTATAGAACACTTCATTTAAAACATGTAATCCTGTTTCAACCGCTACATCAGCCATCGTTAATGTCTCCTATGTAATTAATCATCTATTCAATTATATCAGCTTGGAGCTTGTTAGGGGAGAAGGTGGAAGGTACCTCCAGGACTTCTCCCCAAAGAAGGGTACCTTCTAGAGAGGCTTCACTGCTACTTCTTCTACTCTATTATATGGTTTTCTTTGTCCGTCTTTGTCCTTGTAGTATCCCCAGGGATCCATGCCCTGACCGTTGTTTAGTTCCGGGGGCCATAGATAGTTATTATCATTCCACCTTAAATCTTTATCAAATATATTCAAACCTTCTGGTAGTTCACTAGCTTTATCTTTACTCTGTCCCCACCAGTGCCACACCCAGCTCTTCATGGTAGACACTAGTCTGTAATTCTTACGATAAGCTCTGGCGTTGAGGTCGTAATCTTCCCCTCCCCCTGGATAGAATCGCTCATCGAAATATCCGACCCTGTCGAAGAACTCTGACTTGAAGATAGGAAACCACATGGCGATTGCATCAATGACTCCTCGCTTCTGTCTAGGGAAGGCGTCTGGGATCTGTTCTTTTGTATACTTTTGGTCGAGGCTTTCATAGTTACCTGCCTTTAAGTAAGCTAGGTCCTCGTCGCTGTACTGTTCCTTATAGTCTATTATATCAACATACTCATCATGTTTTCTACCATAACCCCAAAGTGGTACTCGTGGACTCTCTGGATTTACGCATAGTATCGTGTTATCTTCGGTAAATTGCTCCTTTATTCCAGCCCACCAGGAAGGGTGCATAAACTCTGTATCATCATTGAGTACTCCTATATATTGGACACCCTGACGCTTGGCTATTGCTATCCCCTCATTAGCTGCCTTAGCAAAGCCCAGGTTCCTGGAGGGTTTGACGTAGTGGACGTTGTACTTCTTAACCTTCTCATACATACACTCCATCGACTGATCTATGACGATAACCTTAACCAGTCCAGGATCGGTGTTCTTGTACAGAGTCTCCAGACTCTTCTCAACAAAGTCTGTACGTATTATAGGTATAACTATTACTAGCTCGTACATTGTAGCTCCTCATTTGTCAAGTCTTTAATTAATTTAAACTCTGTGTTAGTGTCCCAGATAGGTTCCCACTCCTCTTCCATCTGACGCATACCATTCCTACCTTTAGGGTCAGCTACATTTATATCCTCAACGTGACCGTGCACCATAAGTGGGTGACACGAACAGAAGGTCTTAAGTCCCTCGGGCCGTCTCTCCTTATTGTAATGCTGATCGGCCACTGTGTAGCCTCTCTCTTGTAGAACTTTATATAGAAGCTGAGGATCAGAGTTGACCGGCTTAGTCGGATCGGGAGACTCGTTGTAAGGTTGGGGATAAGTAATTTGCCATCCTGGAGCTTTAAACAGTTTAGTAAAACCCAAGTTCTCTGCTCTCTGTAAGAAAATATTAGCTGTATTAGTATCCCATTTAAGAACCTCGAAGTTGTCATCATGCCTCCACCCATGTACAGCTAGATCCATCCACTCTCTGTACGGATCTATCATCTTGATGAACTCCGGTGTCATACGCCCAGGTATGGCGAACATAGTCACCTTAAATTTAGGGAACTTACTCTTCCAGTATAACAGGAAGTTCATTCCATTCCTATCATACTTATCCTCCATGTCATCGAAGTCTAATATTACTTTTTCCATGGTTTCTTTCCGAGGACGATAACAATAAAGTTTGGTTGACCAACTTGCTCTGCAAACTCTATTAATTCCCACCCTCTTTTAATTTTAATCTCTTTTAATATCTTCCCCTTTGAATAGTAATTGCTATATTCATGGTAGGTTACATCCTTACCTTTCAGTCTTTGTATGTAATGATACACATCTGCTTGCAGCTTCTTCCACAAAATTATGACTACTAATCTTCTGGCTACTCTACACTGCTCGTCCAGTCCAATCTTAAAGTTAGGTAGGTTTTCTAAAACCCCTCTGGAGTATGTAACATCCCATGACTTGTCCTTCTCCTTTAACTTAGTTGCATCTTGGTACTCAAACTCATAGTCAGGCCATTGTTCCTTACACCATTTAACGTAGCTTCTTATGTAATCTACCCCTTTATATTTTACACTAATCTTATTATTTATAAGTGCCTCTAGTGTGCTACCAGACCCACAACCTATATCTAGTAAGCTCCAGTCCTTCTTAACATACTTCTTTATTGCATACAGATGGCTAACATGTTTAGGGCTATCAGGTCCAAACCTAGAGATAGCTCCAGCTTCAATAGTCTGATAGTATTTTTTATACTTGCTCATGTGCCAAGAAACCGATCATATTCATTCATCATCTTTTCTATTGAGTAGTTGTCCTCTACGTACTTCCTACTATTACTAGTAGGGTTATTAAGTTTACTAATCGCCTCTAAGTGAGTCTGGTATATCCACTCGTCAGGCCATATATCTCTGGAGCCATAGAACTCATTGACCACACAGGGGATGTCCTTAGCGGCTGCCTCTGCCACAGCGTAGCAGAAGGACTCCTTCATACCTGGGTGTAGTAGTATATCTATACCCTCATACCATTCGTTCATAGTATCCTGTGGTCCGTAGAGAGTGACCACGTCTTTGATTCCTCTACTCTCAAGATACTCCTGATACATGACAGGCCAGTACTCTCCACCCTCATGCTGCCCTCTTATATGTAACCTCCACTTATTATCCTGTTTGTACAACTGATGGAATATATCCAGTCCACCCATGTGGTTCTTAGGCCACCACATATCTCCCAGTACCATCCCTAGCTGGAACCCATCGGTCTCCTTAGTCTTCACCGGCCACTGGCTCAGGTCAATTCCTGGTCGTATCAACTTCAAGTGGTTCTTCCTGTACTTAGACTCAGCCCTTAGCTTCTTCTCTATATGAGGAGCAAGGGTGATCCACTTGTCTACCCAGTCTACTATGGCCTGATCTCTAGCAAAGCCTATCCATACCTCCCAGTCTATAGCCCTACACACTATGATAGGTTTCTTCTTGTTGTCCCAGTCCTTGGGTCTACTCACTCCCTTATCTCCATGATACAGCTTGTATATATAGTGGATGTTGTTGTCACTCCAATCCACGTAGTATAGGTCAGCCCACTGAGCTAGGTACTCACTGGCTCCCCTCTCAAACCTCACCTCATGGCCCTTCTTCTCCCACCACTCCTTTATACTCTTACTGAATTTAAGCCCATTGTTGTCAGACATAGCTATTTTCATGTGGCGTTCCTTAATCCTTCCCTGAAGAATTTTCTCCAAGCAGGGATAAACTTATCCCAGGTCCAGTTGTTCTCAACTTCTTTCCTGGCTTTCTTACCCATTGTCTTTCTCTTCTTTGGGTTATCCCTTAAATAGATCAGGGCCTTTCTCACTTCGTCTTTCAGTTCATCCCCTTTACTAACCCAGTCAGGTCCTCCGTAGTCTGGCCTAAGCATGATGCCTCCTCCAGCCTCTGTGATGTAGTGATCTATACCCTGGTTGGTGGTGATAGATGGTACTCCACAGGCAGCTGCTTCTATTGTAGGGAACGAGTATCCATAGCTACAGTCTATTCTCAGCAGAACATCCATGCTGTTGTATACATTAGGTACCCCTGGCCAGTACTTCTCACCAGAGACTACCCTCTTTAGGAACTCCTTGCCACCTACCTTATCTAAATCTCCACCGTTATTCACCCAGGTTGAGGGGTAGAACATAAACCTAACCCCCTCTAGATCAAAGTTTGGTACCATAGCCTCCTTTATCATTCTTCGTGGGTTGATGTGAGTACCTACCACACCTACATGGAGAAGGTCATCTTCTCTCACCATAGGGTATGGCTTAAACAGCTCTGTATCGACACCAAACCTAAGTGAGTGATACGGTACAGTACAACCCTTCTCAACAACTGGTGTAGTACATCCTACAACTGCTACATCCTGGTGCCTTCCCTCTCCTGGTTCGTACATAACTACCGCTGCCTTGCCCTTGTATCTATCTTGGTCAATGTGCCAATGAGTAGCCAACATGGGTACGATTAGATCGTAATCATTCGGATTTCTCATGAACGGTCTCGTCTCCGGGTACCTGTCTATGAAGTTATCATACGGTTCATAGGGTACCTCACCTATCTCTATGAAGAACTCATCTGATAAGTAACGTATGAGATACTCATAGTGAGCCTCCATATACCACGGTAGTGGTGGTATGATTAGGATCTTTGGAGGACTATTACGGTGTCCCATCCCTTAACCTCCTTACCTACTCCTTCACTCAGTTCTAACAGCTCCCACTCAGGATCACCTTCCAAATACTCCTTGACTTTCTTACGGGAGTAGTTATTGGTGTACTCATCCTTGTACAGTTTCTCGGTAGGTAACCCTCTCTGGTCCACTATGTTCTTGATCTCATGCTCATCACCATCCAGTAGACCAGTCCATAGCACCACTATCACTAGGTCCTTAGATACTCTCTTGTGCTCATCCATAGCATCCTCAAAGCTCTTCATGTGGTCTACAACGTGGCGTGAGTACACTATATCAAAGCTCTTATCTTCCTGATCTATCTTATGAATAGAAGGATTAACCTCAAAGCGGAAATTAGGATATTGCTTCTTACACCACTCGATGTTCTTAGGTATAATATCCACCCCTAGGTATCCACCAGTAGCATCGGGTGGTGCTCCTTCAAGCATAGCCTCCAATGTTGTTGCACTACCACAACCATAATCCAGAAAGGTCCCAGGATTCATATACTTTTCGAGTGCGTATAATTGTGAGGGGTGGTTTGGTCCATTACCACCGGCTCTACACAGTGTTTCTGTATCTGGTGTGTTAAACCATAGCTCTTCTGGGTTTACCTTTTCCATGCTATTACCTCCATTCTAGGACAGCTATCTTTGTTTGTCTCAAAAAGACGAGACTCTATATCTTGGAAACCGTGCTTACTAAACAACTCTTTAATACTCTCATATGTATAACCCCATTTATGGTCATTCTCAATACCGTATACGTGACGTTTTAACAGTTCCTTCTCTTCGCCTGTTGCTGCTATATACGCCTTAGTCAGCTCTTCAAACTCTGGTAGGGTACCAACAACCCTGCCTCCCTTGATAAGAATCCTGTACCAGTCCTGCACCATAGCCTCTATTCCTACCTGGGTGAAGTGTTCTATCACATCGTGAGATTCTATAACTTCTGCTACGTTATCCTGAAAGGGTAGCTCCTTGCTGATATCTACTATCATATCAGTACCTCCAATGATACCCTGGTCTATATTGATATACCCATCAAACCACCAGTCACCACATCCTAAGTGGAGTTTTATACCTCTACCTTCTGGTCTCATATAGTGCTTATAATCTAAGGGAGTTTGTTCCATATTTTTCCTTCCTGTAAGTAATGATTTATTAAAACATCTAATTGTAGACACCTATGCTCAGAGGTAAAGAGTTCCTTGAAATAACCAATATCAGGTGAAGGATTAGTTAAGGCTCCTTTTGCCATATAGACAGCCTCCTTTGGAGTCGTGAAGGTACCCATAGGTAATATCTCCATACCAGGTGCATACTGATAAAGCAATAGCCCACCCGCTCTTATCACCTTACCTACCCTGTTACTCCAGTATCCCCAGCAGTGGGCATTGACACTGAATCCTAAGACTATCTTACTTTCGGCTACCAGCCTATTGAAGTCTTCACCGTACCTAGCTGGTTCAGCATCAAACCCAGCCTTCTTCCAATCCTCATGATTCCAGGAAAATATCTTAACCGGTATCTCTTTGGTAATTTCTTTCAGGTACTCAATCCTATCTCCTTGGCCTAAGTAGCTACCCGTAAATATCACATCATACTTCTTCTCTAAATCTTTAAACACGGGTATATCTCCATCACATACATCCATTGGGAAGTAGTGTGGAGTAACCCCTTCACTTCTGTACTTATCGAACAACCCACCCTCATTAGATAGGTATAGGTCAGCCTCTCTAGCTGCTTTTATATGCCAGTCAGGGAAGCCCTGGTCCCACATATAGTCCCATACCCAATAGAGCACCGGTCCACCAGACCTCTCTCTCAGAGCTTTGATGAAACTCTCATCATAGAAATGATTCCACTTCGCTATAATAGTTACATCCGCTTCTATATCTTCTGGTACATCGTACGTATCTTTAGGAAACCCTTCCTTGACATACTCACGCCAGGCATCCCTGGGGATTCTCCTGACAGTGTTGTGCTGCTTTTCCAACTCTCTAGCTAGATGCACCTCATCGGCATCCTCACCTACATAGCCCTGTTGGTAGTTTCCTACAAAGTTAATAGTCATCTTTTAATTCCCCAGAAACATGTAAACCCATCATCGTAAGGGTTCTCTCCTAAGTAGTAATCACTAAATAATTTATCGCAATTCCATACTGTTCTAATATCATCAGGTGTAACATTACGGTAGTATTTACCCCACTCTTTACTTATTTGGGTTGTGTAGGATTGGTCAGGAGAAGTCCTAAATGTTCCATGCTCTTCCCAATTTAAGCAACAAGAAAAGAAGATTAATCCTCCTGGTTTCGTCAACTTCACCATTTTCTTTAATGTTTTTTTCCAATACATATCATGTTCAAGTTCACTGAAAGAACAAACAACATCCCAACTCTCATTCTCACCTTTATATTTATGAGCAATAGATACTATATCTACATTTTGCCCGGGTGCTACATCCATTCCTTTAAACTCAGCTACGGGATACATCGCTTTCTGCCAAGCAAGCGCTGAACCTATTTCAAGCAACCTTGCTCCCTCCCATCTGTCTTCAAACTTTTTTAAAAGCTCCTTTTTCCATTTATCCTCTGATCTTGAACCAGCCATCTATTTCCTTACCCTCACCATTTTACCGTGTAGTACTTCTGGTTTACCGTTAGTGAACTCATCTAACCATCGTTTACAATCAGGATGATCGTAGTCATGGAACAACATCACTCCACCCTTAACCATATACTTCTCCCACAGAAGGGTGTCCCTCTTGACCGATTCATAATCATGGTCCCCATCAATAAACATTAGATTGACCCATCTACTCTTCATGTGAGGTTTTAACATCTCAGCAAAATGATCAGCATCACCATGAACATAGAAACCATTCTTATGGTGTCCTACCATTCCTTCTTGCTCCATCCAAGGTGCTCTACCTATACTGACCTCGTGAGGGACAACATCATGGGTATCTATCCACAGCTTGTATACCCCTGGATCAGCGTACTCATGGGCTGTCCTGGCACTTCTACCTTCATCTACTCCAATCTCCACGTAGACATCACCCGGCTTAAGTTTCTCTACCTCTTCTTTTAATAGCTCCATATCCTGCTCAGAGAATACTCCCTGGATATAGTCTAGGATGTGTGTATGCAGTTCATTCACATTCATAGTTGTTTTTCCTTTCTTAATAGAGGTCTAGCAAACTCTGGTTTAATAAAAAAAGTATTACACTGTTTGGTACATAAGTATACGTACCCTTTTCTCTTAGCTAGTCTTTTTAGCTTACCTACACTATGCCCTCCTACTCTTCCATCAGGCCTCACTGCTGGTGTAGTAGATATAACACTAAAATCATGTTCGAATGGATCGTTTTCTATACAAACTACATTGGGTTCATACTTAAGATTTTTCCATACATCATAATCCCAGGAGTCTATATCAATTGATAAGAAATCAAAGTTTTTAGGTATCGAGAAGTCCGATAATATATCGTTTAGATTATCTTTTTTTACAGTTTCAAATACTGTATGAGCCTTGGGATAACCTTTATAGGTATCAACTAAATTGTAATTTTGTGTGTTATTCTGGAGAAGAAGTATGTATTTTTTGAGAGAACGATCTAATCTACTGTAATACTGTTCGTTGTTTTCAATCAAGACTCCCTTCCACTTTTTCTTGGTTAATAACCACCAAGTATTTGACAAGTTATAACCATCTGTAGCACCACATTCTACCGCCCATTTATTCTTAGGTGTACATATTTTAAATAATGCATCAAGCAAACCATCTTCACCGTTTTGTGAAGGTCCTAAAACACTACTAAAAGCAGAAGATAAGTCTATATATGTATGATTCCAAGTCTCTTCAGCAGTTAGGGTATCAGTTGTCACCATAAATTATCCTTTACGTTCATACGTACCTTCCCATGCAGGGAAATATATTCTCTCTTTATCTGGTATTGTAAAAGTAGCTTCCCATATACCATCGTCAGTTCTATCAAACCCCCACTTCTCTTTGAAGTAGGCATAGTTAGCAAATCGATACTTATCATTGGCTGGTAGGAACGTGCCGGAAGTCTGGCTGAAGTGGTAGACTCTCCAGTCCACTATCTGTATAGACTGACCACCAGCTAGCTTAACCTTGTACTCCAAGTCACTGTCTCCGTTGCTACCCCAAGGATCATAGTTAATATCATAGCCACCTATTAGATCCCACATCTTCTTACTTATAATGAAGGGTAGGTTGAAACCACTACGAGTACCTTCCTCTGACTTCTCATGATTCTTATCGTACTCAAGGAACTTCTCTTTATCGAAGTCCCCTCCTGCACCACCACAGGGATATACTTCAAAGGTAGGAGCACCGGCCTGTGGCTCTACAAGCACTGGTGAGACAGTATCTGTCTCAGGGTGGAATAGTGTACCGTACCAACTACTTACCTTCTCCCACCACCCTGGGGGGTATACCATATCATCGTTGGTTATCATGATGTACTTAGTGTTCACAGTAGCCACTGCTGCATTCACAGCCATATTCTGACCCTGCCTCCAGTTATGTATCTGAGTCCTCTTCTTGTAGGTGATAGGGTCCCCACCGTTTGTGACTAGTATCTTAGGCACATCTGGAGCTGTCTCATCTAGAGACTTCCAGCAGTTCTCTAAGGCATAGGACTGCCTCGTTAGGTCTTCCTTCTCTAGATCAGCATTAACTAAACTAGGTACTATGATAGTTAAATCTTTAGCTTCCATCATTAAACTCCTTTATAGTATTTATAATATAATCTAAGTCTTTCTTAGTTAGTCCTTGGTGACAACCAAACAACAGACCAGTCTGGTTAATCCTCTGGGCCATTGGATAAAGTCTTAAGTCTATAGTATCTCTAATATAGGGCTGGTTTATCAGAGGCATCATTGTACGAGTAGTGATACCTTTCTTCTCCATATATAGCATCAGCTTGTCTCTCTTCAAATGGAAGAAGGGGAACATCATATAGGCATGGTTTTTATAGAAAGGTACACTCAATTTTTCACATAGATACTTAGCATTCTCCCGTCTTATAAAGTTATTAAGACCCTGACTTTCTAGTTCTACTAACCCCAGGGCTGCTTCAAGTTCAGTCCCTCTGGATGAATAGCCAGGATAGTTAAACTTAAACCTCGAGTTAATTACGTCTTTGTTGTATTCCTCATCATCATCAATACTTAAATACTTATTATCTCTACCGTGGAATATGAGGCTACGTATCAAATCAGCCAGTTTCTTATTATTAGTTACCGCCATTCCCCCTACCCCAGTAATTAATATATGAGCAATATAGAAGGAAAAACAAGTCACGTCAGCCTTACCTATTCCCTTCACAAACATTGTCTCACAGCTATCCTCGATAACCTTTAGCTTGTGCTTCCTAGCTATTTTCATAATCTCACTCATCTTAGCTGGCTTACCTAGAAGGTGTACTGGCATGATAGCCCTGGTCTTTTTAGTGATAGCCTTCTCTATGAGTGCAGGATCTATATTCGCATCCTTTTCCACATCAACCAGTATTGGCTTTAGATTGTTATGGATAACCACGTTGTAAGTAGCCACGAAGGTTACTGCCGGGATGATTATTTCATCACCATCTTCCCATTCATAGAGTATCCTCAGTGCGTGTATGGCTGCCTGAAGAGCTGAAGTACCTGAGTTCGTGAACACACCATACTTATTCTTGTGTAGTTTAGAAAACTCATTCTCAAACTCCTTAGTCATAGGACCATAGGATAGCCGGTTGCTGTCTAGAGCTTCCATCACTTTCTGTTTATGCTTTTGTGTTAGGTTTAGCGTTCCTACATCAATCATTTTTCTTTAGTACGTATATAAAGTTGTACCTACTAGGGTCATTCACTATCTCACCCTCAGCTATCTCTTCTATACTTAGGTTGTTCTTCTTAAACTCCTTCTCTAAGGCTTCCTTTGAGTACTCCTGTAGGAAGGTATCTTCCCAAGGCTTCTCACCTTCCTTCTTACCCATCATGTTCCTATCATTCAATCTGATACCTTCATCTACAAAGGCTCTCCAGAGTATGATAATCACGTAGTTCCGAGCTACTCTAGCTGCCTCTTTGATAGCATCCTGGTAGTTATCTAGGTGGTCTAATACGTGCATCATCACCACAGCACTCCAACTATTATCTTCTTCGTCCATATTTCTTGCATCCTGCACATCAAAGTCTGCTTCAGGAAAGAGTTTCTTAGCTATCTCAATCATGGCCGGTGAATAGTCAGTACCTTTGTACGCCATAGAGAACTCATTCTCTTGATTGAGTTCGTACAGTGGTGCAGTACCACACCCTACGTCCAGGAAGGAGGCTATCCCCTTCTTATTCATCAGGTCTAGTAAATAGTCTCTGTGCTTCTGATGGCCCATCTGGTAGGCACCTTCAAAGGTGTCCCAGTATGTTCTTGGATTATCCATTTAATTTATCCGCATCCTTTCTCATTCTTTTATCATAGGTCTCTGGATCATTTTCTCGTAAAGCCAGATTGGTAGCCGCCATGATGTGAGTAATAATAACTTTATTGGTATCTGTCCAACGTGCTCCAGCGTTAGATAACCTTACATAGAACTCTTTTTCTGCCAGTAAACCTAACTCTTTATTCCACCCACCAGACTTGTCAAATATATCCCTAGTCATCATTATTAGACCTGCATCTCTACCGGCTATCAATGACTCTGGTTCAAACGGATCTCTGTCGTAGCTAGCCTTGACGTACGCTCTATCTCTAGGTACCTGGTCAGGCCAGACTACATCATACTTACCAGTCTCCAGGTACTGTCTAAGTCCTGGTAGCCACCCCTCATGAACAAAGACATCGTTCTGTATGAATACTATGTAGTCACCTTTAGCTTCCTTAGCCCCTAGATTCATAGCTCCTGTATAACCTGGATCTCTCCTTGGTTTTAAGTGCTTGTCTATTTTCAATACATGATAGTCATCTCTGATCGGATACTTAGCTGTCGGATCAACTACAATCATCTCATACTCATCCGTATCGGTAAACTTAGTCACGTTAGCTATAGCTTGCATACTCATGTGAGTCTGCCACCTAGTCTGGTCCCAACATGTCATTACGATACTAGTCATAAGTTCTCTTTGATATCTTTCTCAATGTTAGTAAGTAATGGTTTAGTGTAGAAACTTTTTAAGGTAGAGATATCTGCCACTGCCGATTTCACCCCAAAGTCAGTGTCCTCATGCACCACCTCAATATCACGCTTTCTACTTGCATTCTTGAATATCTGTGCTAATTCATTCATAGAAGTGCCTTTACCTGTACCTACATTTATAACATTACCATCAAAATTAGAGTTCTTAATTGCTTCCAATATAACCTGAACTACATCCTCTACGCTCACAAAGTCCCTAACTTGAGTACCATCACCATGGATAACCAACTTTTTATCTTGTACCCCATTAATAAATCTATTAAAGATACTGTCATCCTGGGGGCCTGGGTTGAAACCATATATATTAAAAAACCTGAGCACCACGATTGGGAACCTCCGTTTGAAAGCGGCACATAGGTACTCTCCTTCAATCTTACTTTGACCATATGGATTGTTAACTTCAATCGGATCGGTCTCTCTTATAGCTGTTTTACCTTCTATCCTGTAGACTGAGGCTGATGAAGGAAAGATAACCTTAGCTTTATTCTGCTCTGCGGCCAGAAGTACCCTTAGTAACCCTTTGGTGTTTAAGGATAAAGTGAAGTCGGGATCTTTGATAGACTGAGTAACAGAAACTTGAGCCGCCAAGTGGACAATCACATCGGCATCTCTAGTCTCTACCATAAACCTATCATCGAAAATGTTCCCCCCGTCTCTCACATCCAAACTAACGGCTAAGGGTATAGCTCTCATCAAGTGGGTACCAACAAATCCTTTGCTGCCAGTTATGACTATTTTTCTCTTTGATTTACCGAATAGCTTACTAAGGTCTATCATTCAGGATCCTTTCTACCATTGACGTTGTTGTCGTACCGAATGGGTTAATAGGATTTTTACCTATATCTTCGGTCCTGATATCCAACTTCTTACACTCCGCCAATGCTAACTCGTGAGCTTCTTGATTAGTACCGTACTCGTAAACGTAGTAATCTGGTTTTAAAGATATTACCCGAAGTGCCAAATCACTAGGTTTGCCGACAGGAAAGATATTGCTATCGGCAATACCAATCCCAACTAGTATCGCTTTCCTTTCTTCGTATGAAAGTATCGGCTCCCTCTTTCTTTCCCTCCCCCATTCGTCAGTTACCAACATCACGTAAACCTGAGATCGCCAGTTTGCTAGCTTCTCACAGGCCTCCAAATGTAGTATGTGTCCGTAATGTATTAAATCAAATGTACCGCCAGTTAAGACTTTCATTTTGGTAACCAAGTTTTGTTATCATAACTATCCTGCTGATCGAACTGCTTGACATACTCTTTCAGCTCTGGGTTATGACCCTGCATCTCGGGGGTGAACTCCTCTGGATACCCCCAGTTATCCCCAAACGGATGGTAGGCACGAATCCTTGAAGTGATTCCCACTTTAAAACCAGCCGTTTGGAGTCGTGAACAAATGGTTCTTTCCTCGTGATTTCGTTTAGGATCTACTTTGTTTTCCCAGCCACCAGCCTGTCTTACCGCATCAGTTCTCATTATCCGCATCACTGCACCACACATATTCCTCTCCACGACATCTTGAGGTTCCTTCGGATCTATACCAGCTGCCCCCACAAATACATGAGGGTGCATACTTATAGCTCCGTAGTCAGGTCTTTCATCCATAAACTTAATCATCTGTTTCAACCAATCAGGTTGTAGATCAGGTACGTATATATCGTTATCACTTGTAATAAAATACTTCTCGGTAGCTAGAGCCAGAGCCATGTTCCACGCTGCGTGGATACCTACGTTCTTGTTCATCCCAATGTAGTTAAGATATGACTGGTTGAACCCAGCGTTACCACCATTATCAATTAACCACAGTCTGTAGTCACTCTTAGTCCTATCAGCCAGATAGTTCAAGGTTTGCTGAGTGAACTGTTTTCTTAGGTAAGAGGTAACAAATATATCTATCACTCTATACCTCCCTTTGGATGTACTATTAAAAGATGCTCATCCACTGGTTTACTATGGTACTTTCTAGTGTATTTATAAAATAGGTAATAGTCCTGTCCCCAGGGATTACCCAGTTCTTTTATTATTTTGTTAGGCTCGTTTACATGGTTAACCATAAAGTACTTTCTTATCTCAGGGAACTCCATCTGTGCCATAGCACTAAAGTCAAATGGTGTCCAGGAGAATAAGTCTCTTGGTCCCTTACTGTAATTGATTGGCCTACAGTCTATGTCCTTTATCACTGCCGGTGGGAAAGCTCCTATCTTGTCGTATATCTTCCTGTGGAAGACAAACGCACCATTTATTATTGTTCCTCCACCGAACATCACGTGGCCTTTCTTTCTCTTTCTAGGTTTGAATGTACCGACTAACCTCTCACCACCATCCTTGTGTACGAATTTAACCCCGAAGTTAAATAACTTATACCTGGGCCATTTCTTAAAGAAGTAATCTACCCTCTCTAAGTAGTTAGGTTCGTACTCATCATCAGAATCTAAGAAGCAAATTATCTCGCCCTTAGAATGTGCCAGACCAGCGGCATAGGCTTGCACTCTCTCTCCGTGTTGTTTATGTATAAGACCTATCCTTGGCCCTTTAGGCCAATCCATCTTCTCGACACTACCATCGTCTACAATGATATGTTCGTAATCTTTGAACGTCTGGTTCTTTACCGATTTTACTGCTCTCTTCAACCCGTCCCTTCGGTAGTCATTCCAAATGTAGACCGGCGTTATTACACTAATTCTCATGGTAGGTTGGGAGGGTAGTAGCGTCCGTTTGTACTACTACCCTCCAGGCTCCGTGTAGCTTATGCTTCTTGGGTGCCTTCTCTTTTAATCCCTCCCTTCCTCTCCGAGATGGATGGTAACAACTCTGGATCGTATGGTGGACGAGTCAAAGATGTCCTCATAGCGTGGAGAGAAATACACTGTTCCGCCCTTTTCTCTCATGTACTCGATGGCTTCTCGCTGTTGTGCTTCCCACTCCTCCGTCAGAACGTAGACATCAGCTTCGAACCTTTTGAGGTAGCGGATTGCGTGTGGTTCGTTACATTCCCATATCTGGTCAATCCACTTGATGCTCTGGAGTATTTCACTCCTCTGCTTGAAGGGAAGAATCGGTTCTCTCAGCTTGAACCATCGTACTAGTTCGTCGGAGTTTAACCCGACTATTAGGCGATCTCCCTTTGCCTTCGCTATCTTGAAAGCCCTAACGTGGCCCGCATTAAGCAGGTCGAAGGTGCCTTGGAAAAACACTACCTTCATGTCTACCTCCTATCTTCCCCACTTAGCGTGCAGCTTTGCTTTATTTTCATTCATTATCTGTGGCGTTTCTGGTATCCCCGTTGACGTAGCTCCTATTACATGGAAGATATTAACTTTCTTGGTGGAGGCTACCTTTCCACCAGACGCCTCTATTCTCCTAACCAAATCCAAATCCTCACAATAGCAGAAGAATTGTTCATCAAATGTCCCTATCTCTTGCAATAGTTCTTTCGTAGTCAATACACAGGAGAAGTCTCTAAAGTCACTGAATGTTTCTTCTATAGGTAGCTCTGACCATAGGTGTCTCTTCTGTGAGGCTTCCAGACCCCTTGCAAATGGTTCTCCATACATAGGAGTAGCCATAACCAGTTCAATCTTTTTTAGTGACTCCTGGAGGTCTTCTAGCCAATTGTCAAATACCATCGTGTCATTATTTAAAAAGCATACGTACTCACCGCTACTTACCCTTATCCCTTGATTCCAACCATAAGCCACTCCCTTATTCTCTTCATTAACAATAACCTTGTCCGCTTTATAGTCAGAGAGTTTCCCTGGCTTAATGGGCGAACCGTTATCTACCACTATGATTTCGAAAGGTAACTTGGTGTGCTCTTTGATTGATCCTATACAGTGTCCAGTATAGTGAAACAAAGAGTAATTCATGTTGTATACCAATATTATTATAGAAGTTAAGCCAGGAACCACTTTAGGATTATCTACTTGATTACCTCCTGCTTCGGTAACCGTAGTAGTCGTTGGTGCTTCTGGATTAACAAATATTGGGTTCTTATTAATTTCCGAGTCCATTATTAATCTCCTTTACTTTTTTTAATAATCTACTGCCTGAGTACTCAGCAAATGCATCTAGGTCTTTAGGTAGACACTTACCACCAAAACCTCTTTTTCCCTTGTGGTTTACCCAAAAGTGATGAGCACTACCCCACGGGTGGTTTAGTAACAAGTCTCTAATCACTGAGTAGTTAGCCTTGTTCCTAACACACACATCGTATATCTCGTTTGCAAACACTACCTTGGTAGCAAAGAAAGAGTTAAAAGCGTACTTAACCATCTCTGCCGTAACTGTATCAGTGACCTTAACCTCTAAGTACTTGAACCTAGCTTCATATATAGCCTTGAGTTCTGCACTATAGTGAGGACTCTCTGTGCCTATTACCACCATCTCTGGTCTCTTCGCATCTACCTCCCAGGATGACTCTGTTAAGAACTCCGGGTTAGATACTACTCTATCCATATCCATGTTAGTCATGATGGCTTTAGCTGTACCTGGTGTTACGGTGGATCGGATGATATATAGTGGGTTTGCTCTTATTCCTTCTATCTGCTTGATGATGGCTCGTATAGCTGAGGTATCACATTGTCCCTCTACAGTCGGTGTTGGTAAACAGATGAAGACGTACCTGGAATTAGATGCATCTTTCAGAGAGATATTGCTATCCCCGTTGGTGTCAAAGTGCTTAGTTATTCCGAAGGCTAAGGCAGTAGCTTTGCCTACAACACCGTAGCCAATGATACATGCATTATCCATACAGTAAAGGTTCTAGTTCATGCTTGAAGACATAGTCCAAGTTACGCTCTTTCCTCAGCTTGGTAGCCAAGGCCATCTCAGGATGCTTTAGTCGAGCAGCTATCTGTCCAGCGGTATCCCTATGATAGTCCCGCTCGTACTTCTTTCTCTCTTCGTCTGATACCCGGTCAGGACCATACGCTGTATCGGTCTGACCATCCTCAGCATTCATTATATCTATATTAGAAGAGTACTTCCTGAATATGGCGTTGTCACCGAATATGTCTCTGAAGGGTGGGAAGTCAAAGTTCAGTACCATGACCTGTTTGGTCAAGGCTGCCTCCTGGGTTATGAGGCTGTAGCTCTCACTCTTGGAAGGCATGATAAATACGTTAGATAGCAACTGGAAGTCTCTGACTACATGATTAGGTACCTCCACCTTCCACTCTTCTCTTACCTCGGAAGTAAAGGTAATCTCATCTGAGGTGAGACCATAGTCAATTGCTGTCTGTTTTAGCTCTTCCCGGTAGTCTACCTTATCCCCACCAGTAGAGTGAAAGTCCACTATTATAATCCTTATAGTCAAATCGAAGTCCTTTAGCTTAGCCATAGTCTTAATCACCATCTCTACCTGCTTACCTCTATCTAGGCGTATTGGATAGGTACAGATAGCGTCTGCACTAAGTAAATTCTTTCTGTCCATAACCTCCTGGACTTCCTTAGAGATACCCAGGAACCCACCGATATCAGTAGGGTGGTGTATCGTTTTAACTACCTCTTCACTAACATCAAAGTTCTTAGCTATTCTAGGTTTGGAGTAGTTGTTAAAGAATATGTAGTAGGAGTTGGGGAATTGTTGTCTAATTAGGGTCAGATACTCATCTTCGAAATGGTCTCTGAGAGCACCTAAAGTAACCGGGCTAGTGGCTGAATGTATCCAGTGGAGCCATCTAGCTTTGACTTCCTTCGCTACCTTTCTAGCCGCAAAGTTATGCTTTAAACAAGCTGGTTGGTATACAATGTCGTGAGTAAGAACCACCGTTCCATCAGTTATTACCTCTTTCAGCTTCTTATAGATACTGTCTACGTCTTCGTCAAAGGTGGGGTCTTTCTTTACTTCGTTGTGACAGGGTACTAGTGGTACAGTAGCGAGGGTTACATCGGGGTGAGCGTACATCTCGGCAGCCTTAAACCCTTCCTGTACGATCACAGTAGGTTTGTAGCCATTTCTGACTAACATCTTTATCTGATCTTGTACTACTCGGTTTAGGGAATATGCTTCGGAAATCTCGGAGAATGTAGTGAAGATGACAATGTTCTTATTACTGGTACCTTCCATGACTTTAATGTATCAACTTTGTACACCAATGTCAATAGTCTATTTATTTATGACTAAAGTAACTTCTCCACCAAAAGGTCCACCACCTTGCTCAAACACTACGTAGACACCAGTGTTGAAGTTCATAGGCTGAGAGGGTGTAAATGGAGTAGACTCTCCGGTGTTAGCCGCTATAGCAATCCTTCTCAGTCCAGGGGTCTCCTGTTCGGTATCAGTATCATACACTCTAACAAATAACGCCGAGCCAGTTGCCGTAGCTAGTATAGCCACCACTTCACATGGTGAATCTACCGCTTGGAAAGAGTTACCGGTTATATCTGAATCTACCGTTATTGTATGTTTTGCGTACGATGGTTTAACAAACATTAGAATCTACCAGCCCTTTCACTAGATGCAAATGCACCTTCATTGTCTACCTCTAAACCTGGGCCTTCTAACCCAGCAGCATTGTCTTCAGCTATCTGTCTATCCTCAAATCTCGCTGCTCTTTCATCATCTAATTGCTCTTGTGGTGTTGTATATTCTCTTCCTTGTTCTACTACAGGCGCTCCTTTATGTCCCTTTTCGTGATTAAGTACAGCTATCTTCACATCGTTAGCGTAGTCTCCATGCTTGCATACATACTTACCCTCTAATACCTTTTCGTGTAGAAACTTAAACGTCTTAAGTAGTTGAACAGCCACCGAGTCCTCAAAAGGCAAACTGGTATCAACTGGTAAGTCATACGATCTTTTAGCGTGTACGAATCCTCTTATTCTTGCTCCGTTTTTAGGATTTTCAATAGTTTTCATAATTAATCACCACCTTACAGTGTAGTCGTAGTACTGCTACTTGTACTGGTTGACGACGACGTACTAGTTGAAGTAGTAGTAGAAGTACTACTGGTACTGGTACTCGTGGTAGTCGTGCTAGTCGACGTAGAAGTAGTTGTCGTAACATCAGCAAACACCCACTGGTCTGCGTTGTACACTACCCACTGGTTAGTATCATTTTTGAAGAAGAAGTCTCCTGTCACCGGTTCTGCCGGGAAGTCTGTCTGGACTCTTCTTTTACTTCTTAATGCTCCAAATTTAGTCATAATTTATCCTGTCGTACTTGTACTAGTACTGGTACTGGTAGAAGTAGTCGTTGATGTACTGGTTGTAGTAGTACTCGTGCTCGTTGACGTACTGGTAGAAGTAGTCGTTGATGTACTAGTAGTACTAAATATAAATCCTAACCAGTTATCACCAGAGTATCTCGACCATGAATTTGTATTTGTATTAAAGTACTCGTCCCCTGATACCGGATCAGTGGGATCCGCTGTTAAGGCCCTTATTCTTCCTGTTATGTTACTTATATGTGTTTCAGCCATATATCATCCTTATACAGTCGTCGATGTCGACGTAGTGGTACTTGTGCTAGTAGTCGTAGTACTGGTACTCGTTGTAGTAGTACTGGTACTGCTACTCGTGGTAGTCGTGCTGGTAGTAGTTGTTGACGTACTCGTAGTAGTTGTTGAGGTACTGGTTGTCGTTGTCGAGGTTGACGTTGTAGTTAACCCTGATAAATCTAAACCTCTCCAATGAGAACCATCCCAACGCATCCATCGGTTGAAAGTCGTATTGTAGTATTCGTCGCCAACTTCAGGATCAACTGGATCCCCAGTTCCTGTTGGCATATGTCCTTGTATCGAAGAAAATCTACTAGCCATAATTAATGCTCTTTCTGTTCGGTTAAGGATAGTGGGGCCGAGCAAGCCCCACCTACCCTATGTTAATCGTTAGTTAGCGTATGCTTGACCATCTCCTTGGCTACCCCAGATACCTCTCCAATCGGACCATCCTCTTGAAAATCTCTGACGTGACTTAAAGAGTGCCATATCTGTGTCAAAGGCATCGTCCTGCTTAAATTCTGGCTTTACTCTGTCAAACCAGTTAAGCTCGTGTTGGTCGGTGTCAATTAGGAACCAATGGCTCGTATTTCGATCCATATATATCCAGTCGATAATATTGAATTGGTTCTTGTAGATATTGGCGTCATTGTCAGCTGTACCCTGTCTTAACGGTGAATCTACTATCAAGTGAGCTGTCTTCCTAAGATCAATTGGTACTAGAAGTGTGTTTGGGAAAACATCAATTCTTTGCCCTTTGTCATCCAATTGCCCTCTCATCTCAATAATAGAGGTTTCTAGGTTGGCTTCTGTCAAAGTTATACCAGTTGAACTGGCGTTACTCTGTGCTGTTCCACCATCTGATCTTGCGTGAATGGTAGAAGCAAGTGGTTGTGTGTCACCACCTGGGAAACCAGTGTTGAATGCTCGGTTAAGTACCTGAGCTGCTTGTCGTTCACGAGTTCTTCGTGCTGATCTTGCTAAAGCCGCAGGTTTCTTGTTGATGACGTTGTAAAGGTCATCTTCGAACATCTCACGAGAGACTTTAAAACCCTTAGTATACTTTAGATGAGTATACACAGTATCAAACATCTGTATTGGGTCCTCGTAGTCTATCGGTGCTCCTTCAGCAGTTTCTACCATCTGGCCGAAACCGGTTACAGCAGAATCTCTTTCATCCTGCTTATTGGAGCTATTCATGTGGAATATTGTTTCCAATACTTGTGGTACTTCCTTATACCGATCATCAAAGATTTCTCTGAATCCTGGTTCTAGGAGGTCCCCGAAATCACTTCTGAAACTTGCCATAATATGTTACCTCCTTAAGCTGCTCGTTTGGCGTTACCTTGATCAACACCAACCGCTAGCTCCCCTTCTACGATTCTAAACAACCCTTTGGAGGCATCGTCGTCTCCGTCGGGATCTACTGATATTAACTGCCATTGTCCGTTTGTGTCATCTGCTGAACCTTGGTTAATCTGATCAGAACCTCCTAATGAGTCATAAAGACTGAGTACGTCAGTTACGGCTAAATCACCGTCTGCATCGTTGTACCACAGCAAGGCTCCTGATGGATCTACTACTACTTCTGCTTCAATGAACCCGTCCGATACGGCTCGAGTTTGGTTATCAGCAGCTGTAGTTACTGAGTCGTCTGGTATTAGGGTTGCACCCGCAGTGCCAGCTCCCAGTGAGAATGGATTGATACCTTCATTATTAACTATTCCGGTACATACACCAATAACAGGGGCTGTTGCTCCTGACAAGGCTACGAATCCACCGGTGTTAACTCTGACGGCATCACCAATCTTTAAGGTGATTGAGTTAGCGACTCTAAATCTTAGAGCTGCTGGTAAGTCACCCCCATAAAGGCTCTTTCTGAACCTAAATCCTGTACTTGATGTAAGTGCCATAATAATCCTCCTATATTTGTTGTTCTGCTAAGATTTGTTTTTTCTTCTCTAGGTACTTGTCTTCAGGTATTTTCATACTCTTAGCAGTCTCTCGCTCTCTTGGAGTGAGAACATTATCCGAAGACCCACCTTTGGATGAAGGTATCGACCCTATGGCCGCACCATCCATCTCTCTTCTATTAATCAAACCCTCTAACTTAGCTGATTCTACTAATTCACTCTTATTTGCTATGAAGTAAGCGTTCTCCAAAAAGCTAGGTAACTTTTCAAGACTTATTGCACTGATCACTTCTTGATAAGTTTTGTTGCCTTTTGGGTCAGCTAAATCTGCTAGAGCGTTTCCTACTTTAACGTGCATTTCTTTCTTTTTATCGGCTTCTAAGTTATTCAATCCGTATTTGCGTTCGAACTCAGATATGATCTGTCCTTCTAGCGCCCGACGAGCTTCATGGTCCACCGTGGGTTGCTGAGTTTGAGTCACAGGTGTTTCGCCGTTAAGGGCTACCTGTGTCTCTTCTGGCGTCTGTACTCCTTTCATCTGTTTGATCTTGCTATCTAACTTATCGTAGACATCTTGATCAGACCAGATAGCCTGAAGTACGGTGTCCATCTGAGTGCGGAATTTACGTGATTCGTTCATTTCCGAACTCTGCTCACCCATTTTCTTTTCTAGGGAAACGTACATCTTGGATATGTCCTCAGGTCTTTTCCCCTTCAAAGCGTCTGGTAAATTGTCAGGTGCTGCCTCAACCTTAGGTTCTAGAGCCTTCCCATCTTGAGACGTAGATGGAGCTTTTACTTCGGGCTGCCCCTCTTCGGGACCCTTCTTTTCATCGTCTGCCATTTTGGACTCCTTTCGAGCTACCCAAAAAATAGAGGTACCGGTTAGGGTACCTTCCATTAAATTGTAATACTATGTTAATTTTACGTTATATCAAACTAAGCTGTCAAGTTACTTCTTTTTCTTTTTTTTAGATCGTCCCGGTCTTACGTGACCTGGGGATGATTTATAACCCCGGCGGCCCGACTTGTGAGCCATCTGGACCTCCTATGCCCTCAGTAGGGCTTGGTTGGGATAATAGGTTTTCCAATAAACTGTCTAGGCCAAATCCTAGTAACTGGCTTAAAGTAATTTCACTGCTTAAAGATAGTGGTGACTGTGGTGTTTGGGCTGCTTCTGGTGCGGGGAAGTTTTCTGGTCCTGGTATGCCACCGAACTCTTCTTCTGGTGGTATAAATTGTTCTAAATTAGTCTGTTCGGCCAAACCTACGTCTGGCGCTAGTGGTGTATCACCTAATCCTGGAGGCAATTCAGCACCAGCCCTGGCCGTTTCAGGTTGAAATTGATCAACGAGAGTATTCTTTACGTTGTCTAAAAAGTCAAACTGTGCCATTAATTTTTGATAAGCCTCTTTTCTAAAGCTGCTGAGGCGTTCCTTATAATATACACTAAATTCTTCAACCCTGCAACTTGTCCTCTTGAAAATGCTTTCTGTACTGCCAACTTTATTGTGTCCTCTTCCGGCAATCTGAAGACATATTCCTTTTCAAAATCTATCTGACGTCCAATAAAGTCTTCTAACCGGTGGAAGTCTTTGCTGTTAGCTATATTGGCAAACAGCTCTAACTCTTCCAAACTACAGTCTGCTAAGGTTCGGTTAATTTTTATTGAAGGTTTTTCCCTAGCCATTTATATACCCGACGGCGCTTGTCCACCTCCTTGTATTAGCGACGGTATCGTGTCTCTCAGTTCTTTGTTTCCACCTGATTGGTCACCGACTAGTTTTTGTCCAAATGCTTCCGGTGCTTGTTGATCCTGTGGTCTCGGTGGTAGTCCACCCTCTGATCCTGGACCACCTGGTCCTTGTTGTTGAGACTGGTCTCTAGCTAGTTGGGCCATCATCTCCCCAATTACGTGGTCAATAAATATCTGGACTGCTGGGGCATCATTCGGTAGTCTCTGGTATTGATCAGAGTTCATAAACTCAGCGTGTAGTCTGGTGTGAACTGGGCTGGAGTATGGGGTTGGGCCAATCTCGTTACCCTGAATCATCTGTCTATTCTCATCCATCGCTAACTCTACTTCTTGTTTTAGTCTAGCTTCTGGTACAGCGTCTTCTGGTTTCTTATCTGCTTTGTAATCGTCAGGATTCTCGTCATTGACTTTAATGAGTCTATCTCCCAGTTTCACCGGATCATAGCCTACCCCACCGATTGCCAGTTGAATAAGACGATCATACATCTCAGTCATCTTGCTTTGCTGTAATGGTTTAGATATAGGTAGTGTAGAACCGGCAGCGTACTTAATATCGTATCCACCTCTAGCTGTTGGTATGAACCACTCTGGTCTTAGTTCAAAGAAGGATATCCCCGATATTGACTCTTCCTGTGGTATACCGCTTTCATCAAATTCTAAGGACTTATCTTCTAATCTAATGCTTCTAAACTCCTTTTTAAACGCTTCACCGCCTACTTGCTCTACTAATCCCTGTTGGGCCAGTTTAGCAATCTCATTCTTGTATTCCTCGGTTTGTTTGTTCCCAACAATCTTTTCTAGTTTTGGTTGTGGGTAGAACTGAATAATGTTAGCTACCCTCAGTCTAGCAATTCTAACTAAAAACTCTCGTTCTAGCAGTCTCATCTTCAGTCTAATCCTCTTTAGAGCACTTTCCTTCACTATGGCCGCTTCAGTAGCGGTTCCAGGGGAAGGAAGCGAAGCACTCCTTGGATCAATCCCTGTTACTATAGTAGAGTCATCAGTTAAGTTCTGAATGGATAATTCCACTGATCTTGGTATATCTCCGTATTCTATTGGTACCGCTCCCTTTGGGTCATCAGTTGGGATAAGTCCGTGGGGTCGGGCAATTAAGTCCTCATCGTTAAGTCCAGTGTTAGGATTGACCAAAAACATCTTGTCAATGTCCAAATGGTTTCTGTCAATCACCATTCTTCTTAAGGTGTTCAATTCGTCTTGGGTAGACTCCAGAAGCTCTGCTTCACCCTTACCATAGAACTTATGGGTTCTTTTAACATCTACCGCTCTAGCGAAAGGTAACTGTTTATGTTTATAGATGTTAGGACCGTCTTTAACTATTATGTCGTTAGCAACTACGATTAGAGCGTCCTCTGGTCGTTTAGACCAATACCATAGTACTTCAACTTCCTCTTCGTGATTAATACCTTGTGGTGGTTTGTAGAACTCGTAGTACTCAACGTCTCCACCTGGTACAACAAATTTGGCGTTATCAAATGGATCCCATATCTCACCGGAGAAGAACTGCTGGAAGTCACGGATGTTCATTATATAGCGTCTAATGCAGTCTCTGGCTCCATAAGGTCCATCAAATGACCGGGCTTTCTCATCTACAAAGAAGTCCTGAAGTTTTACCGCTTCCATGTAGGTATCATCGAAATCATCGACTTCTTCTTCGGTGAAAGTCTCTTTCCCCTTTTTATCCAGTGACATGTGTCTAATCAGTCTTCTATCCTTGAAATAGTACTCCTGAGCAATAGCGGTACCATATATCAAAACATCCTTGACTACATTATAGAACTCGGTATCACCATCAGCAGTCTGCCAGGTGTAATCGAATATGTGCTTCATCACCGTTGCTTTTGGAGCATCTTCTGGACCTCTAGGTAAAATTAGTGGTTGAGGGGTCTGATCAATTATTTCCGCTAGGGCTGTTTCAACAATAGCGGCGGTTAGGGGTACGTAGTGGTTTGACTGCCATTCTTTAGGGTCCTTGACTTTTCTGTTTCCTTCCCATTGTTTCTCCCAAGTATCCCAGTTCTTCTCGGCGTCTTTTCTATCGGGAGCATCCCGCATCGCCCAGTATCGTTTGTAGACCCATTCTAAGGTTTCCTTCTCTTTATCAGAAGGCATGTAGTGTTTGCGTATCTGAGCAATTTTTTCGTCTTTGTAGTTTGGTTTAGCCATACTTAATATATATATCTGTTTTCAAAATATGCTCTTTTCTCTCGTGGTTTAGCGTACAAAGCAAGCGTATAGGAGAGAGCGTCAATTACATCATCGTGTTGTCCTCTCGGAAACCGCAGGAGTTCATCCTCTAGATAAATATTGTTCGGCATCACTCGATAGTGGAACACTTTGCCCGCCGCATAAAGAGGTTGCAGTGCCTTGATACGCTGGTCTTTCGTACGAGCGCCAGGACTAACTTCTTGTATCGGCAGGTGACGCCCTCTTCTAGCCGCCTCCTCCCTCAAATTATAAGCCAGTGCCTTCTGATACGCCACATCTTCAATTCCAATCATGTTGGGGTGCCATCTCTCAGCTACTCGGAACAATTCGTTGATTATTTCACTCGGTTTCAGTTTTGCTCTAATCACTTCTCTTATGAATATATTACCATATTGGTCGATTGAAGTGGTAACTATGGCGGTATTGTCGGCCTCTTTCGCCATCGAAATAGCCGGGTCAACGGTAACATAGGTATTAAACAATTTGCCCTTTATATCAGTCGGTTCGTAATAGTGGAACCACTCTTTTCTGAAAGTAGCGTCATCAGCCGGTACTGGGTCATTGAGGTATTGACAAGAAAACTCATATGGGCCTTTTTCTCTAAATCGACTCCAAAGTTCACCTTGATCGAACTTGGCTGGCCATAGATAGGATTTGACGTTTTCACCGGTTTGAAGGGCATCTTCAAGCGGTCCTTCCCATTTTAAGGCTTTTTCGATCATTGTTTCGTAAGAATTGATTACATTGTTCTCTTTATCCAAAATCCACGAATAAAGGTCCCCATCGGTCCATCTGGTGCCAATTACGATCATTTGGCCGCCTGGTTCGAGTAAATCCAAGGAATCCTTGTATCTTAAGATAACTTTCTGGATTTGGTCCCTGGTTCCGATGTTTTCCCGCTCAACAAGGTCATCATGGATGATTAAGTCGTAATGTTGTCCCGTTTTGGTAGTTTCGACTCCCCACCCCGTTACTGTCGGCTCTTTTCCTTGTTCTGACACTTTGGCACTCCTTAAAGTGATCCGGTTCTCACTCCACTCCTCTGGATCCTCGGCTAAAGCACCATATAGCTTGATTAAGTCCTCATTGAACTCTAAATGTCTCTTTATAGCCCTAACGAAGTCGGCAGCGGTCTGATACCCGGCGTTTTGGATCAATATCCGTATTTTAGGGTCTTGGACGATCTTGAAGAGAGAGTAACCAACGGTAATAAGGGTAGACTTGAGGTGCCCCCGGGGTAACAGGATTAATTTCTTCTTTTTCATGTTGGTTTGGACGAAATCACACAGTTCTTTGTGGAAAGGAGCTAAATCAACTTTACCTTCCCCTTCCTCGTTCTTCAGAACGTATTTATTGAAGATGTAGAGGCTGCTTTTGGCTTTCTCTTTAAGAAGGCTTTGTTGGAGGCTCTGTTCTTTCTCCAGTTGGTCCAAAGCCGTCACTCGGTACTTGTTTTGGGCTTCCATCTGGCATTATTATACCACCATTTGTCTTTTGTTGTGCATTCTCCCAGTTCTCTACCTGTACCCAAGCACTTTCAATCACCTTTTCAACCGCTACGGTGTCATACTTAGGATCGTTTACTGGGGTGAAGGCCCTTAGATAGGGTCTGTGATCAGGGGAGACGATATATACCACTATTCCCTTATCAGTAATGGCAACATGGTTACGCCATCCTCTCGGTAGGGGGCTGTCTTCGAAAGAGCGAGCCGCTAGTTGAGCCAGCGTCCGCTTGTAGTCCATGAACTTGAACTTTCTTTTCTTCTCAAGGATATCCTTCTCAGCGTCTTCAGATTCCTTGGCTTCCTTCTCCAGTCTATCCTCTTTCTCTATTACCCATTTCGCCGCTTTTTCTTCATTCTCTTGACCAGTAGCGTCTAACTCCTCATTTAAATCTGCTGACTTGACTTTCTTTTTCATAAGTCTATTATAGTACATACGACCTAGATCCGGTCAATGTCTTTAAACTTAGACCGCACGTTGGGGAGCATTTATCTGACGTTACAAGATATCCAAGGCACAAAAAAAGAAGAGCCTTGTTAGACCCTTCTAGTAATAAGACCGTAGAACGTTTTTAACTAGCTTAATAATAATGTCTCTGAAGTTGTTTGTCAAGTTTCAGAGAGGAATTGCTCCTTAGCCCGGAGGGCTTACCACCATTATAGGTTACTATCTTTGTACACTCTAGCAGCCACAGCTACC